>Ga0308018_10000037_pt1 | contig 68309 bp, 76 predicted proteins | sample Neamet282_FD_203130 | JGI IMG/M metagenome (GOLD analysis project Ga0308018, IMG submission 203130) | Marine microbial communities from water near the shore, Antarctic Ocean - #282 | ecosystem: Environmental > Aquatic > Marine > Unclassified | place: Southern Ocean | collected 2014-10-01
GAATTAGCAATACCTGTAGTTGAAGTTACACCAGATCACTTAGTGACATGGATAACAACAGCTACAACTGATACCTCAGTGGAAGTGACATTCACATGTGCAACCACAAGTATCGTACACTCTCGTAATGTAAACACCATAGGCTGTGAGGATGACGCTGCCATTGAACAACGTTTGTCTGAAGTAGCACGAGGTGTACATAACAAGATCTGTGTTGGCGCTATAACTGCCCCATCCTAAGAAACTGCAGAAGAACCTGCCCCAACCGAGTAGTATTTATGAGAGACAACACAGTAGTTATTAATGACGTTAGTTACATCTTTGAAGATCTATCTGAGAAGGCACAAGTGTCTTACCAACAACTTCTATCATTGCGTAGCCAGATGTCTGAGTTATCAATGAAGCAACAACAGATTGCAGCTGCACAGTCAGTGTTTGAGCAAACTCTTGAAGCTGAGTTAACAGAAGAAGACAAAGACGACTAAATGTGGTCTAGTATCTCTGAGGTCTACCCGGTAATACCTACAATAGCTCCTGTGGGTCATGTACTAGTGGTAGAACCTCAGGTGGTACAAGAAGTTGAATACAGACCTATTCAGCCTCCTAAGGCTCCCTATGAGCTTACACAGGATGTCTACTCAAGGAGGTTATGGATATGTTAGCTGAACTAGCAATAGCAAATGCAGCATTCCAGGTTATAAAGCAGACCTTAGCTAATGGTAGAGATCTACTTGATGCTGGTGATGCAGTAGGTAAATACTTCAAAGCTGAGAACGACATAGCTAAGGAAGTAGAATCCAAAGGTAAGAATAATGTTCTTGAGATGTATCAAGCAAAACTTACCTTACAGAAGAATGAAGAAGACCTTAAGTTCATGCTAAATAAGCAAGGATTAATGGGTTACCGTAACTTCCTAGAATTTAAAGCACAATACGCTCGTGATCAGAAGGCTGCACGTAATGCTGAGATACGTAAGCGTAATGCTAGAATTACAGCTATAGAGAGTTACTTAGCTGTAACAGTTAAAGCACTCATGATCTTGTTGGTCATAGGAGCAGCTGCTTTTGGCGTTGCCCTGTACATACGTTAATAGTATTTATGCAATCACGTCCTTATAATGATAGTATTACGACAATATCTATTACCGACACTATACGGAATATTACCTACGTATGAATTACATAGCACTCAAGGAATGGGCCTCACCCAGACAGTTGGAGATATTGGATGCTCTCAACACCAACCCATCTATATCTAAGGTAGCCAAGCAGCTAGGAATATCCGCCTCTACAGTTAACTCTTGTATAACGAGAGTTAAAGCAAAGGCAGCCAGGCAAGGCTATTCACCTTCTCACGACATGATCCACACATCCCCTGAATCACATATTGTTAAGGGCGTGAGTAGTTACTATGATGAGAAGGGTAACCTATCACGTCAATGGGTCAAGACAGATCTTAAGAAGGGTGCTGAACTAGAAGCTATCAAGTCTTTCGTTGAAGGTTTGGCTGAAGATCTCAAGAATAAACATATTAATATTACTAGTCCTACTAACACAGACACTGATCTCATGTCATGTTATGTCATAGGTGACCACCATTTAGGCATGTTGGCTCATGCTGCTACAACCGGTGATGAAGACTATAATATTGACAGAGCAGAGGCACTACTAGTAGATGCTTTTGACAAACTAATCACTCGTGGTGTAGATGCACATACTGGATTACTAGTTAATCTAGGTGACTTCCTCCACGCAAACGACACCACTAACACTACCCAAAGCGGTAACGTGTTAGATGTCGATGGACACTTCAGTCGTGCTTACACGGCAGCAGGTGCTCTCCTAAGACGTGTTGTTAACATGATGCTAGAGAAGCATGAAAAGGTAGTTATCCTTAATGCTCGTGGCAACCATGATAGAGACGCAGCTCTCTCCTTAAATATCCTCCTAAAAGTCCTATACGAAGACGATCCACGTATTGAAGTATTAGATAACGTATCCAAATTCGTGTCCTTCCAGTTTGGATCAAATCTTATAGTTACCCATCATGGTGACCGTATGACTCCTCAAAGGGTCTACGAGCACGTCACACGTACAATGTCTAAGAAGTGGGGCGATACAACTCACCGATTCTGCTGGATGGGCCATATTCATCATAAGACTGCCAGAGAGATTGGTGGTATGGTAGTAGAAAGCTGGAACGTTCTCAGTCCAGTAGATGGATGGCATGCTGAATCTGGTTATGGATCAGATCGGTCTATGTCTTGTGTGGTACTTCACAGTCAGTATGGTGAATATATCAGGCACAAGGTAGGGATTAAGGAATTGAACGATGACAAAATCACCACTAATACTGCAAGGAATTACCATGGAAGTTAACGCTAGGTTCGACCGTCTAGAGGCCAAGATAGATAAGCTTGTGGACGTAATGGTAAAGCTTGTAGAGATTGATACCAAGATGGACGGCCTCACTGCACACAACACAACGCAGGATAGTCGGTTAAACAAACATAGTTCCACACTAGACGATCACTCTATCAGATTAGCTACAGTCTCAAAGACTAGTGGTGCTAATGAATGGTTCATACGTGTACTTATTGCAGGCATAGTATCTGCAGTATTCTTTGCGATGCGGAGCTAACAATGTTTAAGCTCGGTCAGAACTCTTTAAACAATCGTGCAGGTGTAGACCCTCGACTAATTGAGATAAGTGACCTTGCGATTAGCATTTCTAATATTGACTTCGGTATCCCTTCTTCTGGTGGCCTGCGTACCACTGCAGATCAAGCCAAACTGTTCACAGCAGGTGTCTCTAAGGCAGATGGACGCACAAACAAGTCCTATCACCAATCAGGAAAAGCACTTGACGTGTATGCTTACGTTGACGGTAAAGCCTCCTGGGACAAACTTCATCTTGCCTTAATAGCTGCAGCAATGCTTCAAGCAGCTGCACAGTTAGGGTACAGACTTAAATGGGGTGGTAACTGGAAGAATTGGCAGGATATGCCACACTTTGAACTGGAGGAGTAACCATGGGAATTTTAAGCACTATTTTTGGTGGTGGAGATGTAATCAGTAAGAGTATAGACCTCATTGATTCATTCCATACCAGCGAGCCAGAGGCCATTGCTGCTAAGACTAAGGCTAAGACTGATATAATGGCTGCTTATGCACCATTTAAAATTGCTCAACGCTACCTAGCTCTCATGTTCGGTGGTACGTACATCTCTTCGTATATCCTAGTTATGGTCATGGTATTCATGGGTAAGGATGTAGCTGATATTCGTGGAGTAATAGCTGAGTTCCAGATTGATTGGATCATGCTTTCAATTGTTAGCTTCTACTTCATGGGTGGACTGGCAGAAGGCATAATTAATAAGCGAAAGCCATAGTTAATGTTATGTGGTAGGATACTCCCTTAATAAGGGTAGTATGACAATATATGGCGCAATACGTGCCCGTTTAAGGTATCGACAAAATGTCAGAACAGTTTGATGAAGAAATGGTGTCCTCAGATGAGACCTCCGATAAGGATCTATATGCTGAGAGCACAGTTAAATTAGCTGAGTGGGACAACACTCCTAAGGTCTCTGACCTAAAGGCTGACTACACTGAAGCATTACCTGCTCATACTCTTCAAATGACTAAGGTACAAGCTTGGGTAGACAACCTTAACGTTACAGGTAAGGCTGCTATTCAGAAGCGTACTGGACGTAGTGCTGTTGCACCTAAACTTATACGTAAGCAAGCTGAGTGGCGTTATGCTGCTCTAAGTGAGCCATTCCTATCTACTGAAGACATCTTTAACGTAGAGCCTGTTACCTTTGAAGACAAGGCAGGTGCTGTACAGAATCAGCTGGTACTGAACAACCAGTTCAATACTAAGATCAAGAAGAACCGTTTTATTGATGAGTACGTACGTGCCATTGTAGACGAAGGTACAGTTATTGCCCGTGTAGGTTGGGAATATGAAGATGAGATCATTGAAGTAGAGCAACCCATTATTGAACAGGTTCCTGTACAGGATCCTATGCAAGCAGCTCAGATGGCTGCACAAGGTATACCTCCATATGAAGAGGTTCAGACTGGTACTGAAATGATAGAGGAAACTCGTATCATTAAGAACCAACCTACTCTTGAGGTATGTGACCTGGATGATGTTGTACTAGACCCGACCTGTAAGGGTGATCTTGATAAGGCACAGTTCTTAATCTATCGCTTTAGCACGGACTTGTCTGAGCTTAAGCAGGATGGTCGTTATACAAACCTTGATAAGATTAATATTACTGGTCACTCTGTACTAGCTGAACCAGACTATAGTGGTAACTCTGATGACACAGACTTTTCCTTTAAGGATAAGCCTCGTCAGAAGTTCGTAGCATATGAGTACTGGGGCTACTGGGATATCAACAACACTGGTATCGTAGAACCTATTGTTGCCACCTATGTTGGTGAGACAATGATCCGTATGGAAGAGAACCCATACCCGGACAAGAAGATTCCTTTTGTTATGGCTCAGATGTTGCCTAAGCGTAACTCAAGCTATGGTGAGCCAGATGGTGCACTACTAGAAGATAACCAAAAAATAGTAGGTGCAGTAACTCGCGGTATGATTGATATCATGGGTCGTTCTGCTAATGGTCAGTTAGGTATCCGTAAAGATGCATTGGATGTTACCAACAGACGTAAGTACGAGAAGGGCTTGGACTATGAGTTCAATGCCACTGTAGATCCACGACAAGCATTCCATATGGGCTCTTATCCAGAGATACCTAAGTCAGCTGAAGTAATGCTAGGCTTACAGAACCAGGAAGCAGAATCTCTAACAGGTGTTAAAGCTTTCTCTTCAGGTCTATCTGGACAGGCACTTGGATCAACAGCTACAGGTATTCGAGGCACATTAGATGCCACAAGTAAGCGAGAGTTAGGTATACTCCGACGCTTATCTACATGTATTAGTGAAGCTGGTCGTAAGATTCTAGCTATGAACGCTGTATTCCTTTCTGAGGAAGAGACAGTACGTATCACTAACGAAGAGTTTGTACAGGTACGTAGAGATGACCTATCAGGTAACTTTGACCTTAAGTTAAGTATCTCCACTGCAGAGACAGATAACGAGAAAGCTCAGGAACTAGCATTTATGCTACAGACCATGGGTAACTCAATGGATCCTTCAATGGGTCAGATGTTGTTAGAAGAGATTGCCATGCTTCGTAAGATGCCAACACTTGCTAAGAAGATCAAAGAGTATCAACCACAGCCTGATCCAATACAGCAGGAGAAAGCACAGTTGGAGCTTGAACTCCTTAAGGCTCAGATATTTAATGAGCAAGCTAAGGGTGCAGAGAACCAAGTTGATGTTCAGCTTAAACAGGCTAAGACTCGTAACTTAGAGAGTAAGTCTGATAGCGAAGACCTAACGTTCTTAGAGCGTGAGTCTGGTGCTGACATGGATAAGGAAATGCAGAAGAAAGATTTTGATAGACGATCTGCTCTTGATTTAAAGGCAGCAGACAGTATGTTAAAAAAAGACGAGACACCTAAGTCTCAATAACCTAAACCAAGATAACCTACAGGTAAAGCTGGGGGACACGAAGGTATATAGCAATGAATGAAATCGAGCAGATTGAAGTAAGTATTGAAGCAGCACGTAAGGATGTTGATAAGATGGAGTCGTTACTACGACTTGTATCTAATAAAGATTTTATAGACGTCATAGATGAAGGTTACTTCATGGATGAGGCAAGCAGGTTAGTTATCCTGAAGGCAGATCCCTCTATGGCAGATGATGGTTCACAGAAGATCATTGACCACGGCATTATTGCCATTGGCAATGTGCGTCAGTACCTGCAGAAGGTTATGCAAGTAGGTCGTATGGCTCAACAAGGTATTAAGGAAGACGAAGAAACTCGTCAAGAATTACTAGCAGAGGAGTTGTAATATGACTGCTATTAATCCACTAGACCTTCCTGATGATGAGATCAACGATGCCATCTCTACTGAACTGGCTCGACTAGATGAAGAAGAGGCTAGCGCCTCTCCTGATGTAGAAGATGACGTAGTAGAGTCAGATGACGAAACCGTAGATGATGATGAAGCAGATGATGATGAAACTACGGATGAAGACGCTGATGAAGATTCTGAAGATAAAGAATCTGATCAAGACTCTGATGACGACTCTGAGGACGCAGACGATGCGACTGAAGGTGATTCTGATGACAAGTCTGACGATGATGACGATAAGGATGAAGATCCTTCAGAGGACACTACAGAGGCTTCTAAGGAAGCTGACGTTGACTCTAAAGAAGAAATAGACTATAAAGTCCAGTATGAAGCCTTACTTAGCTCTTTCAAGGCTAATGGTAAGGAAATGAAGGTTGATACTGTAGAAGATGCTCGTGATCTGATGAAGATGGGTGCTAACTACAATAAGAAGATGGCTGCTATTAAGCCCAACCTTAAAGTCATGAAGATGTTGGATAACCATGGCTTGCTGGACGAAGAAAAACTTAGCTACTTGATTGATCTTAGTAAAAAAGATCCTGAGGCAATCAAGAAGCTTGTGAAGGATAGTGGAATGGATCCACTAGATATAGACACTGACAATATTGCTTATACACCAAAAGCTTACACTGTCTCCGATAGCGAAGTAGCTCTAGATGGAATACTCGATGACATTCGAGACACAGAATCTTTCAATGCTACTATCGACATCATTGGCAACAAGTGGGACGAAGCGTCCAAAGACACCATCGCTAAAGATCCTAGTATCATTAAGGTCATTAACGAGCATGTCGCATCAGGTATATATAAGCAGGTCAGCGAAGTTGTAGAACGGGAGCGAATTTTAGGAAGACTTAATGGTCTTTCTGATATTGAGGCTTATAAACAGATAGGCGATGCGATCAATGCTAAAGGAGGTTTCGGTGACCCCGTACAGGACACCAAGACTAATCCGACTAGTACATCCAAATCAAATAATGTTAATAAGACAAACAATCCTGTAGATCCAAAGCTTAAAGATAAACGGCGAGCAGCGGGTTCTGCAAAAAGTAAGCCTAGTAAGGCTAAACCTGAATTTGACGTTCTCAATATGAGTGACGAAGAGTTCGAGAAGATGTCTTCTAGTAAGTTTGTTTAAACTAATATTATTTAATTATTAAGGTGTATTATTATGACTGCAAAGTATAACGACCCAGCTGGCGGCACAGCCTCTACTGTAGGTTCACAGTTACGTACTGATTACTTCCACAAGAAAGCTCTTGTAGAAGCGGCAAAAGAAAGTTTCTTCGGTCAGTTGGCTGATGTTACTGCTATGCCTAAGAACATGGGTAAAACCATTAAGCGTTTCCATTACCTACCTATCCTTGATGATCGTAACATCAACGATCAAGGTATCGACGCATCTGGTGCAACAATCTCTAACGGTAACCTATATGGTTCATCTAAAGACGTTGGTGTTATCGCTGCTAAGATTCCTGCTCTGTCTGAAGCTGGTGGTCGTGTTAACCGTGTTGGCATGAAGCGTATCGAACTTGAAGGTTCTATCGAGAAGTTTGGTTTCTTCGATGAGTACTCTCAAGAGTCTTTGGACTTCGATTCTGATTCTGAGTTACTTCAGCACATCACTACTGAGTCTGTGAAGGCTGCTAACGAGATGACTGAAGATCAACTTCAGGTAGACTTGTTGAACGGTGCTGGTGTTGTACGTCTAACTGGCGTAGCAACTACTGCTGCTGAGTTGTCTGGTGAAACCGGTGCAATCTCTGCTGTAACTTATGACGACTTGGTTAAGTTGAACATTGAGTTGAACAACAACCGTACACCTAAGCAAACCAAAGTAATCTCTGGTTCGCGTATGGTAGATACCAAAGTGGTTAACGCTGCTCGTATCATGTACGTTGGTTCTGAAATGATCCCTGCGATCATGAAGATGACTGACTACCACGGCAACAAGGCGTTTATCCCATTAGCTCAGTATGCACAAGCTGGTAGTGTGATTCGTGGTGAGATTGGTTCTGTAGACAGCTTCCGCATCGTTGAAGTTCCTGAGATGATGAAGTGGGCTGGTGCTGGTGCTGCTGAATCAGCTAACGCTGGTTACTACGCTACTGGCGGTAACTACGACGTATTCCCAATGATGGTTGTTGGTGACGGCGCATTTACTACTATCGGTTTCCAAACTGATGGCAAGACTGTTAAGTTTAAGATCAAGCACGTACGTCCTAGTGAGAACCATAGTTCTACTGACCCGTATGGCGAGACTGGCTTCTACAGCATCAAGTGGTACTACGGTACTATGTTGCTACGTACAGAGCGTTTAGCTGTAATCAAGACTGTTGCTGAAATCTAAGCAATAGTTTTATAATAAGGCCTCTCCTTCGGGGGAGGCTTTTTCACATATAGAGGCGATCACCCTCTTCAAAAGGTAGAAGTAAAATGAACGATGAAATTACACAAGAAGTAGAAGTAGATGAAGTAGAAGAGAACGCAATTCCTAGTGAGTTGGACTCCCTACGAGCACGTGCAGACCAGATGGGTGTTACTTACCGTCATAATACTGGAGTAGATAAACTCCGTAAGTTAGTAAACAAAGCTCTAGAACCTGAGGAAGAAGATGAGGAAGTTGAAGTTAAGGCTGCCCCAACATCTCAAGGTGCTATTTTAGCTGCAAAACGTAAAGAAGCTTCAAAGCTTGTACGTATCCGAATTACATGTATGAACCCTAACAAGAAGAACTGGGAAGGTGAAATCTTCTCCATTGGCTCTTCTAAGCTGGGTACATTTAAGAAGTTTGTACCATTTGATTCAATTGATGGATGGCATGTACCACACATCATCTACAATATGATCAAAGATCGTAAATGTTCTGTGTTTTATAATGCTAAGACACCTAATGGACAAAAGATCCGTAAGAGTAAGTTGGTACCAGAGTTTAGTATTGAAGTTCTGGATCCATTAAACGAGGCAGAGTTACGTAATTTGTCTCGTCAGCAAGCACTAGTAAACGATGAATAAGGAATAGCTATGTATACCGTTGGATCTACTGTTACATTTACAATTACCCGGCCTCAGTTAAAAGCTGGAGAAGTAGCTGCAGATGCTATCAGCGTTCGTGCAGTGGATCCTGACGGTATCTTTAGTAGCATCGCCCTAACAGGTGATGTTTCTCCTACTATCGCTGTAGCAGGCCAGATTACATTCTCTGACTTGCTCAACAAGAAAGGTGTATGGCGTTATGAAGTATTGACCTCATCTAATGTGGCTCATGTGATTAACGTCAACGCTGTCTCTACAGAGACTGCCTACACTTCTACTGTTAAATTTTAAGGTATTAACATGACAGACATTACCGTAGGTAGCGTAACAGACGGCACGATCAATGGTGACGGTGTATTCGACAAGTTAATGAAGTCGGTTACATCACATCTAGATGATCAGTACTCTAAGGGTCGTATCAAAGGTGCAGACTACGCTAATGTCTATTTAGGATCTATTCAATCTGCTATGCAACACTCCGTTACATTTGTAATGGGTGAGCAAGAAGCAGAGAAGCGGGTTGAGCTATTAGCCGCTCAAATTGTAGAGCAAACAAGTGGCACTTCACGAGCTATTGACCAGTTAAATGATGTTATTTTATCTGGTGAGAAGCAACGCGAAGAGATTAACTCTCGTATTGTGTTAGTCAATACTCAGGTTCAAGAACAGCTTGCTTCGACCAAGCGTACTGATGTCCAGTTAGATGATGCGTTGGATAATAGTCTTAAACAACGTCAACACGTAGATGAGCAAATCAGCTTGATCCATGTGCAAATGGCTGAGACTATTGATGGTACTGAGCGAGCTAAAGAACAACTACTAGATGGTCTTGTAACGACTTCTAAGCAACGTGACCAGATGACTAGTGCTATTGCATTGTCTGAGGTACAAACCCTTGAGGTGACTGCTGGAACCACACGTTCAGATACTACATCTACCCAAGATAACCTGGTTAAAGCCTCACAGATCCTTAAGTTTGGTAGTGAGAAGACTCTACTAGATAACAAGGGTGCAACTGAGCTTGAGCAGTCTATCTTAGTTACTAAGCAGCAGGCACTGTATGAAGCTCAGAAGAATGGCTTTGCACGTGACTCTGAACAGAAAGCAGCTAAGTTGGTTAGTGATATCTGGCAGATTGCTAAGGGTACTGATCCAAACGGGTATGTTATCCCAGTTACTGAGACTGAGATTGGTAATGTACTTCGTAACGCAGTAAAAGGTGCTGGACTAGAATACTCTACTCTAACACCATAATGGAGCAGTAGATGGGTTGGCATCGGGCAGCAAGAGCACACACCTCCCCTGTATTTGGGGAGATGGAAGATACAATACCCACTGTACAAGCAGCAGTAATGACTGCTTCTAAGCGAGGACTCTCTGCATCCGAAGCTATCAAGATCGCATTGATCAGTAATAGATATACTGCTGCCTCTAATTACTTAAACAATGCTAAGTCCTCTTACGTACACAAACTACCTACTGTCACACAGACTAGTCCATTACGAGATGAGACCTATATAACAGGTCTGGCATTTCCAGATGGCGTACCTAATATCACAGGCACATCATTCTCCAGTCCTACAGCTATGGATCAGATTGACGAGGTCAACTCCCCTACAGTAACTTACGATGCATCTACCCACTCATATGCTTACTCATTATCAGGTGTATGGTTCACCAAGGTATTCAGTAGTGCTACCTACGTGGATGACACTACATATACATATACAGAGACTATCTTAGACGATCTGGACGCATTTGTTAGCTCATCTGTGTTGGTAGCCAATAGAACTGTAGGGCCCAATACACAGGTACTTAGGTATTCTTACCTCCACCTGGGACTAACTAAAATAAAGTTATACTCCCCGGCTATGGAAGATACTCACCTATTCCATGACATATTTAGTACTTACCAGAACTCTGAGGACTTTGTAGCATTCCCTATCTACCCACTTATGTTGGATAGTGTTTACATTGACCATCCCTCTCGTAAGGAAGAATTTGATGACGCAAAACACTTACTTAAGAGTGTTAGCTTCCCTATTGAGAGTGTGTTTGCCCAGATGAAGGAAGGTGTACCTACTAACGTGGGTAATGAGGAAGACCGTATTACAGACATCTTCCTTATGAATGCTATAAACATTCACTCACCTACCCAAGCAGCTAAAGCTTATTTATTTGAGTTCTTTGATGCTATCTACTTGAACCATGTAGATCCAAGTACAGGTAATGTGTCTTGGAACCAGAACAACTACACAGTCAATATTTCTGAGAGTGATTACAACTTCAAGCTACAGTTCAACTCTATTACTAGTAGCAATGTTGTTGGATCACGTACTGATTACGGTAGCCTCATAGTTGATGGAGAAGAGTTCGATGTATCACTTGGTGGATATGGTGCCCTTAACTTAGATATACCTAGCGGTTCGTTAACACTGTATGCACCTAGTGCTTCAGGGGTGAATACTTACCGTAGATTAGTCATAACCGGTTTGATAGCACACACAGTCATAGATTACCCCTCAGGAGTAACTACGTCCGTTGCTATCAATGTTAACTCTGATCCAGATTCGTTAGATCACTCTAACTTCTGTATTCCATTAATATTGGGTGTAGTGTCACAGCTTCCTACGTTAGCACTAAAAGAACAGGTGTTCCTTGAGAGCTATGTGGTAGTTAGCCACTCACAACATGAGTATTACTTAAAGTGGTATCAGGAAGTCTGGAGGGCTATTAAGAAGTTCGTGATCATTGCTATATCGGTACTGATCATGATGTTTGTTCGTGGATCTGAGATAACCATGGCAGCGTTCTTATCAGCATTCCTGACTGCAGTTGCCTACAGCTTTGCATTAGAGCAGATACTTGCAGGTATAGACGATCCATTCCTTAGGGCAGCAATATCACTTGCCCTTGCTTACGTAACAGGTGGCACTGATGGATTCTCCTTTGATACATTCACACTGTCTGACCCATCCACACTAATAGCTACTGTAGGGGCCGTTGGTGATGCTTACATGGGTCATCAAGCACAGATGATACAGCATGAGTCTCAGGACTTTATAACCAGTTCTGCAGAGCAGTGGAAGGATCTTGAAGAGAAGAGATCTATGTTAGAAGAGACTGATTTTAGTGAGCTTATGGTATCCACCATGATAACCTCGGTGAATACTTATGAGTCTCCTCTAACGTTCTATGCACGTACTTTAGATACTAATCCAGGTACAAGGGTGTATGACCAGTTAGAGTACTTCTACGACAACAAGATCGCACTACCTAAGCTGGATCCGATGAGCGGAATTGGTTAACTATTCACTTAGTGGTTACAACAATGTAAACTACTATTAATTAAGATTTTAGGAGAAGTAATATGCCAGATCCATATGAAGTGGGGCAAGGTTTTCTACCAATGAACTCTGGCGTCTCAAAGACAGCTACAAACCCTATGACTAACTGGAAAATGCCTGATTATGGCAAGCAACCAGTATCATATGCGGAAATGACCAAGCAGAAGCTAGCTTCACAGACTCAAGCACCTTGGGCACCTGGAACTAATGCCAATACACCTAACAGTCTGGGTCAGACTACTAAGATGGGTTGGGGTGGTGCAGGTGGTTACTTTGATCTCGGTACACAAGCTGTAGGTGTCATTGGTAACCTAGCAATGGCTAACAAGCAGAACCAGTTAGCTGCTAGTGATTTAGACTTTAGACGTAACTCGTTTGAGAAGCAGTACCAGTCTCAACGATCTCTAGTTAATGATGAGCTGTTTGACCGTCAGCAGCGTCGTGAGCGTGAAGGTGGTATGAATGAAGAGCAAGCACGTGTTGCTGCTGATCAGTATGTTAAGAACCGTGGCGTTGCATAAGGAATATTAGAATGGCTGCTCCTAGATGGACACAAATGCAGGCTCCAAGCTCTGCTACCTCAGTAAACGCTTTATCCTCTGCTGGAGACCTGTTTAATAAAGCTATTGATCAGGCCCGTGGTGGTATTAAGTCGTACCAATCAGGAGTAGACGCTCGCCTTAAAGAAGACAGTGATGTAAACACTGCAGCTCTTCGTCGTCAGTTAGAAGGTGCTACCGACTTAGCGGGGCTTAATGCCATGCAAGGTGACATCTCTGCTACTGCCTTAGAGGGCTATGGTAAACGTATTGATGCAGATGCACTGCAAACCTCCTTTAATAAGGAACGTGGTGTGTTACGTGGTGCAAATGAGAACCAGTATAAGGAACAACTTGCCCTTGATCAGTTAGGTGTTACAGACACTGCAGGACAGGAATCCCTTATTGCAGGTCTTCGTGCACAACAAGCAGCCAATCCTTATATGGATCTAAGCTCTCAAATAAGCTCTGCCGGTGGACAACTTAAAAGTTACCAGGGTAAGGATCAACAGACTGCTGCTAATACAGAAATTGGTCTCATGCAGAGTACTAATGACATCGCAGCACTTGAGAGCCAGTTATCTGGATTGGATAAGAGTAGTCCAGAGTACCTATCATTAGTAGATGCTATTAATAGTCGTAAAGGTGTTATATATAATGAGCAGCAGGGTAAGTTTGATCGTGATTTAGCAGAACAGATTACTGCAGCTGCTAATCAAGGACAGAGTGCTCTTAATGATCTCCGGGATAAAGTAACATCACCTGAGTATACTGCACAGTACGGCACCCAAATTAATACTGGCAAGGTTGCAGGTATGTTTGAGGAAAGTACTAACCGTGCACTTGGTAAGACCCAAGATCGTTTGGTTGAAGAGTTCGAGAACAATACTCAAGCATTTAAGCAACAGAATATTACAGCTATGCAGACCGCTGTAGAGCGTGTTGAAGGTGCTAGTCAGTACGTTTCTATTGATAGTGCTGGTAACATGACTATTGATCCTGCAACGCCTAATGACATGCGTAACAAGCTACAAGCAGCAGCTGAAGCACATGGCTTTGAGAAGGAACCAAGTACTCAAGATCGTGAGACTCGTTTTAAGAATCAGTTGAATGAACTTAATCTATCTACCACCACTAAGTCTGCATTGGTACAAGGTCGTGAAGCTCTTCGTACTGAATCCAATACACTAAAAGGTGAGCATAAAGCCACGTATGATGGTCAAGTTAGTGCATCTGTTGCTACACGTACTATGGACACTGAGATTGCCCAGAATGCTTATGACAACATTCTAGAGCACTCAGATTTTGCTAATGCGTATTCAGGTGCACTAGATAAGGCACAAACTGTAACTGATTTTGTTAAAGATACTCTTGATACCAACATGTTTCCTGACTTCCTGCAGTGGGATAATGGACAAGATGCGGTAGCTGATACTGTTAATAAGATTAGGTCAGGTGATTTACGCATCAAAGATGCTAGCGGCGCCTACATGGATGAGTCTCTAATATCTGACTTTATACTTAAGGCTAGTATTCAAGACTCTCTTCAAGGTAATTGGAAGGTAGACAATGAGGCTACTCTTATTGCCAATGTCGAGAAGAATATTTCAAAGAACTTGGCTGATACATCATTTCAACGTAAGTCTAATGCCTTTGTAAATCTGCAACAGACCAAGGCAACTGCTGAACTTAATCACCAGTCTCGCATATCAGGTTATCTATCCACTGCTAGGAGAGACTCTGGTATTCGCAGTAACAAAGGTAACGCTCAACAACTAGCCTTCAGAAAGGCTATTGAAAAGGCTAAGGTTAAGACAGAAGGAAATACAGGTGGTGACGATTCTAAGGTAGTTGTACCTAAGGTTGCACCAGATACTGCTTCTATTGCGGAGTTGCGTAATAAGGTTAGCAGTCTACAAGATATTACAAAATCTGATCTTAAACCTATAGCAGCATTAGAAGCTTTTAAAGGGGCAGAAGTGGAGTTGAACAATGCAGTAGCTCTTGGTCATTTTAAGACAGAGGAAGCTCTTGTAAAGTTCTTCAATAAAGTTACTCGTAAAAACCAGTGGGGCAATATCCGAACTATCGGTGGTGGGTTTGGTCGAGAGATTGATAATCTAAATATAAGTAGTGAAGATAAGGAGTCTATTGAGGACGCCTTCAAGCTGCGTATGAAGATTGCTAATGACCGATGACTTGAGGTTGTAGTAATACTTGAGTAAACTAAGGGGCATAAATTGCCCCTTTTTCTATTGTAGGTATAAATCGACATGTCTGAGCAAGATCTTCTTAGCACCCCACTTAATTCGCCTAACCAAGAAACTCAGCTAGCAGACGTATCATTACAACCAGCGTCAGCTGTTGTGCCTTCGGCACCAGCTGCCACTGTACCTATGGGCATTGATCAGAGTCTATATCAAGCAGCACCGGCTACCGGTATGCAAGACTTTGGTAGAACCAAATCAGAAAGTCTATCTATATCTTCAGACAACAAAGTTGAGCGCCTAGCTAATAGTACTAACCTAAAAAACCTTATATATAGAAAGGATGATGGTACGTCTTTTGATGTATCAAGCGTCTCCTCATCTGAGCGAGATAGTGCTGCCGTCATGTCTGTGGATCAAGCACAGAAGATGTTAGGTGCTGGTGCACGTACTATTGGATCATTCATGGACAACCAATCAGTAGAAGATTGGGGCCAGTCAGTTGTAGATCAACAGATCATAGATCTAGAAGAAGGAGGCTATGAGCCTCTATCTGGTGGTATGAGTGTTCGTGAAATGTTTAAAGAACGTGGAGCGGGTAGTGCACTAGGTCGTGTATGGGAAATGATGCAAGAGAACCTTGCTACCTCTGGTGTCTCACTAGCAGGTGGAGCTGCTGCAGCCCTTACTGCACCATTTAGTGGTACCGCTGCTATTATGGTTCTAGGTGGAACTACATTAGCATCTGGTGCTATGGGTGTGGGTGAGTCCGCTCTGGAGATGGAAGACAAGGGTGTTGAGATAAACGATGCTAAAGCTATAGGCACAGGTATATTGATTGGCCTACTAGACCGATTCGGTGCCGGCAAGGTTATACCTAAAAACCTTCTCACCCGGATGACAGGTGATGCCATTGTTAAGCGCCTGGTTGAGAAAGGCTTTGTTGATGCAGCTAAGGGAGTTGCTAAAACTATCCTAGGCAAGGCTGCATGGGAGTCGGGTACTGAGGTAGCTCAGGAAGCACTCATCATTAATACTGCTGCCTCACAGGGAGCTGAGTACACCAAAGACGAGATAATTGATCGCTTTATTGATGTGGCATTTGTTGCTGCAGGCATGGGTGGTACTACTGCTACTGTGTCTGGCACTGTTGAATATGGTAAAGCTGTTAGTACTAAGATAGCTAGCACTGTCAGTGACACACTTGTGGATGTCCGAGAACGTGCTGAAGTAGCTGCTGTACAAATTGAAGAGATTGATAGGAGTAATTCTCCTACCCCTGTGGAAGGTGTGCCTCTTGATCCAACTACTGCAAAGACACCTGATTCTCCTACAGTAGCTCTTATAAGATTCTCTGCTGCTAATGATTATCTAAAAATACCAGTAGGAGAGAGAACCACTGAAAACACTCAGGCCTACATGGATGAGTACAATAAGCATTTAGAAGCGGCTCAGACTTTCATAACTGAGCAGGAAGCATTAGGTACGCCAGTACCAAAAGCACAAAGTGATTTCGTAGGTGACTCTTTCACAGGTACAGATCAAGTAGCTGAGGAATATACTCGCCTAGTAGAAGTGGAAGGTGCTACAGATAATGATGCTCTAAAGATCGCAGTAGACCTATTAGCCTCCAAAGCAGAGGGAATGACCACTGCGGAAGACAAGAAGACATTCATAGAAGACACCCTTGGATCCATGGATCTAAGTAACGTATCAAGAAAAGGGTCTCCTACGTCCGCTGAGTTGCAAGATGTTAAGAATAAGCTTGGCATCAAGGATGGTGAAAATACTAAACTAGATACATACATAGCTCTTCGTAAGTCCGTGGAGAGTGTGTCTGACCAAGTAATGTCAGGTGAAGAGTCTGACGGTAAGTTTAAAGGTCTTAAGTGGCATATAGCACAGGTTACTGAAGCAACTAAGCGTGGTAATTCTGATGAGGCAACCAGTAAGTTAGACTTCCTTAAGAAGTGGTCAGATTACCAAGCATTTAAGACCACTAAGTTCCAAGAGATCCAGGCATACAATGCTGAGATCCAGGCAGGTAACTCACCAACTCTTCCAACTAAGCTAGGTGGTGTTACCTACTTAGGCAAGGCAATTGACAATTTCACAATAGATTTTGAAGCATTTGGAGTTGATAAGACAACAGAAGAAGGTAAGAAGGTATGGTTCTATAATAAGACCAAAACACCTGCCCTAATTGCTACCATGGAGACTGACAGTGCTGCCATAGCAGACGTTCATGCTCAACTGGCCTCATTATATGCCCCAACTGTAGAAGTCCCTGTAGCGGCTCCTGTGAAGCCTAAAGAACAAGCACCTGTAACTGAAGTTCCTTCAATGGAAGATCAGGTAATAATTGACCAAACTGAGTCACAGATCAGCAAGCTAGAGGCTAAGTTAGCCAAAAAGCACTCTAAAGAGGAAGGCAAGCTGTGGAACAAGACAAAGAAGCTCATGGAAGCACGTTTGGTTAAGATGGGAGTGGTTCCTGTAGTTGAAGAGGACTTCTTAACATTCTCTGCAGAAGAGTCCGCCCAAGTTCATGAGGATATTGCAGAAGATGCTGCACAAAGAAAGGTAGATAATCCAACCTTGGATCCAGAGCTAGCTTACAACACGCAGACCGGTTTATTTGAAGAAGCTACAGATGTACCTACCAACATGGTGGTTACTAATGACAGCCCAGACTCTTCTATTAAACTTAGTGATTTCTTTGAGAATACAGGAAATGGTAGTACCACTGATGTACAGGGAGCTGTTACCCCTGACATAGCTGAGGACTCCCTAATAGGTAAGAGTTACTTGAAGACTGTTAGAAACTTCTTCAAGAATTATCCTAAGATTACCCACATTCTTAAATTAGATGACCGTCAGACTAAAGTATTAGGAAGTGTTCGTGATCTATTACGAATCATGTATAAAAACATGCCTGATGCTATTGAGAGTTTGCGTGGCAATGACTACGCCTATTCTGTTAACGCTGTTGGTGCAGACAAGAAGCAGACATGGAAAGTACTACAGTTCCCAATGCTTCTATTAGCTAAAGGTGCCAAAGAGAGGGCTAACTCTGCTAAAGGACATAAGGGTACTATAAAAGCGTTGTTCGATACTAATGTACTGAACATAATCAATATTACTGGCCTTAACTGGGTCACTACTATGGGTCAGAGCACTTTATACAATACTTCTGAGGACATTCACAAGATTGCCTCTAGTGAAGGTACTGCTCGCAAGATGAGTGATGAGACCACACAAAAACTACACATAGCAGGTACCTTATACGGTAACGTAGTAGAACAGTTGGGTAAGGCAGTGTTTAACCAGTTAGGAATCAAGGTTAAGCAAGATGCACTGGCAATACATGGAGATCGTATGATTACGTCTCTAGGTATGGCAGCGGTAGAGTCGCTTATCGCCTCTGGTATGCTTGTTAAGACTCAAATACCAACTAAAGACATATACACACTTCAATCCGGTGACTCTCAGGTTACATTTATACGCATAGCTACTGAGAAGACAGACAGCAATCTTGTTTTGGGTCAACCAACTCCCCTAGTACAATCAGTTCTTGACCTTACTAGTGCTAAAAACGCTAGTGCATACACTACTCTGATTCAGAAGATATCAGGTACTGAGCCTAGAGCTAAGTTCCCTAGATTTGGCAATGATATTAAGAAGCTTAAGGCAGGTGCTACTTATAATAAGACATCACGTCCATTACCTAAGAAGGTAATTAGTGACGTAAATAGGATGAATAAGGTCGATTGGAGATTTAAACCAGACATGCTATACCTTCTTCAACCTGAGAATAGAGAAGAAGCTACTGAGTTCTTTAAGCAACTTCAGGGATTTGAGTATGCTATTGAAGATCGTCCTCTATACCTTCAGATGGGTGATGTAGGTCGCAATCTGGGTATTGTTAATGAAATTCAAGGTGTGTTCGACTTCTATGACATGTATGTTGCAGAAGGAAGTAATGGGCCCTTTCACTTTTCATACAACACAGGTGAGAATGGTCGTCACAACGTCAATGAGAGTGCCTTCAGTTACCAAGGCAGTAAGCTAGTTCGCCATCTAATATTCGCTGATAAGTATGCTACAGGATCTAAAGATGGCTTTAGTGTAGAGGTTACAGCTGGACAAGGTGGTGACCACTTCCAGATGTTCCAATATGCAGTAGTTCAGGCATTAAGTAAGTCAGTAAAAATTGATCATGGTAAACATGACGAGATTGTTACTGAGTTCTATCGCATAGCTAATGATATGGACACACGAGAGAATGCAGCAGCTGTGTTTGCCGATGGCTATGGATCCTCTGTGACTGAGTATCTACAAGATAATGGCCTAGGCGCCCATGGTTTGGACGGCTTACAGGCATTAGGAAGCTACCTAAATACCAGTCCAATCCTGGATCAATCTAAAGATACTGCAGATAGTCGAGATAACTCTAAGACGTTCACTACCGACCTAGCTATCGAGACTGACGCTATTACGAGTGGATTTATGCTTACCCTAATGAACTTCGGTGCGCTAGGTGATAAGAATATTAGTATGCTCTCTACTGGTGGTATTTTCTTAGCTGATAAAGAGACAGGTGAGTTCCACGAAAGTATTCCTAAATTCAGGGAGAAGACTGGTAACACTAAAGACGTGTACACCATGCTTATTGATCCATGGAAATTAGCTGTAGATAAGTTGGTCGGTAAGCATAAAAGACTTTCTCCTATACTAGAATTAGTAGAAATGGATCGTAACACTGCTAAACCAATCATCATGCAGGGTAGCTACATGGCTCAATATAAGAGTCTTGTTAATAACTTTATAAATGGCACTTCCGATGGGCAACTGGGTAAGCTATATGAGCGTATTCATGCTGCAGATAACGCAGGTAAAGTTAAAATATTCACTAACTTACTGGATTTGAAGACCCCTGGAATACAGAAAAGTAATCCTACATTATTTAAGACCCGTTTAGATTCATTAATGGGTCTGAAGCTTAATGAGAGCCTATTGCCATACCCCTTAGTTACTAAGTACGAGGAGGTCTTAAGCAAAGTATATGGTGAGACTCTTACAGACACACTCGACAACATACTAACTATGCGTGACACGGCACAATCTGTTAACAAGATGGTCAACATGATGTCTTGGTACTACAGATGGCAAGTTAAGAAGGCAATAGATGCTGCTGGTGGCTACGCCAGTCTTACTCCTGCTAAGTTAACTAAGATCTATGAAGATCCTGCCTTAACAGCCCTACGCCCTTATCTGCCCACACCTGACTCTGTGTTAAAGGAAGAGGGACTTGCAGCACTAGCCAATGAAACAGTACGTGATCATACGTCCACTGATAATGTTGTTAAAATTAGTGGTCTTACCAACAATGAGGATGGACGTAAGTCTGCATACACACGCTCAGTGGAGAAGCGCACAGCTAATGAAGCAGCCAGATCCATAGTAGTAACTGTTCAAAGTATTGATGATACTATAGTTCGTGCTGTCATGAGCAAGTACAACGCTATGTCTGCGTTTGACGCTGTGTACACGAGTATTGGTCAATCTGTTGGCGCCTCACGTACGTACAACCAAAACGTTGCCTCAACTAGTGAAGGCTTCTCTATATTCGAGAACACATACAATAACTTCATGGAAGTTATGGCTCACACACAAGGTAGTGATAGATCTAACCTAGATGGCTTCATAAACTTCATGTCTGAAGATACTGAGGGCTTTAATTCTAAGAACTTCTCTGTAAGTACATTCTTACCTGAGATGTCCGGTGTTAATATCAGAGAGTCTGATTCAATGGAGTTCTTGCGTGACAGTATAACTGACACAATAGCTGGCATGACGGAACAGAATGATGAAGTAGCTTCTAACCGTAAGGAGTTCTTTGAACGCTTACGTGTAGTGGATCACATGGGCATGCCTGGTACAGCCTTCAAAGTGAAACCCGGCGAAGATAGCCTTGGATCAATTACCCCTGTTAATGATGATGAGTTCAGCTACACTAAAGCAGGTGATTTGATTGCCGGCAATGTAGAGAAGATATTTGATGGTATTAAAGATAATCGTACTAACTCTCCTGAGCATGTAGCAAAGCTTCGTGATGTACTTAATCGTATCGTATCTAAAGTAATTAAGACTACTGACAAGTACGAGCTACACATGCAGTCTAAAGGTGAGACCTCATATGGCCGTCAGAGAGACGGTAAGGTCTTCTTGAACATTGGTAAGGGATTAGCCTTAAACCTTGTTACACCGTCTGCACAAGAGTCCTATGTACATGAACTTGTACACGTCATTACTCGTGCTGCTTTAAGTGACCCAAAGGCTAACGCTATCGTACGTAAGCTTAGTGCCACTATGAGAGATACTGTTACTCATCTAGAAGAGAAGTACAACGGTAAGCCTTGGAGAGTGTTTCTACAACGCGATGCTAAAGGTAACCCTGTGTATTCAGTCAATGTTAAGGAAGAGATCAAGGCTGCTAAAGCAGCTTATGACTATGTTTTTAACAATGCTCAGATGATAGAGACTCAATACATAGATACTGACTCAGGTAAGAAAGGTACCACCAAGATTCGTGCAGGATTGCATGAGTTCCTAGCATACGCATTGACCAACGAGCACCTAAACAGCGCTCTAGTGGGCATGAAAGTATCTAAGTATCAAGAAGTTGGTTCTCAGGATACTATCTTCCAGAAACTATTAGCTATCTTAGAGAATGTTATGGCCTGGGCTAAAGGTCTTATAGAGAAAGCTCAGAAGGCAACCCCAGCTGGTAACAATGCTGAACTTATTGAGCAGATGGTAGAAGAGCTTACTCATGTAAATGATAAGTTTAGATTCCGTACTCAGAAAGCAGTTGTTGCGATGACTGCAGCTAACAAAAAGGTAGTTGATGCTATAACTGAGAAGATGCTTAAGCCATTAGCAGAGAAGACTCTTTCTGCTAGAGATCATGCGATATTGGAGCGTAAGTTAGGTAAGGCATACGCATTACTATTTGTAGGATATATCAACCCAGTATCTCGTATAGAAAGTCGAACCAAGATGGACATAGTTCGTAAGTCTATGCAGGCATCCAAACGTAACTTTATAACTGAGCTGTATCGTGAGATCACAGGTAATGTGACACCTCATCAACGTATCCTTGAAAAGATGTTAATGGATGCAAAGAAGAATTTAGAGTCACAACGCGATGATGCTATAAGTGCTATTGCCATTAACATATCACGTGGATATATTGAAGGAGCTGGTGCACTGTCTACGTTTGAAGATGAGTCACACACAAGAGTGTTGATAGAGACTAATATTTCTTCTCTTATTAAAGATTGGACTAAAGTTAATATTCCTGCACTTGCTAGTATCATCTCAGACGATGCTACCAGAGCTAAGGCTATTGTTGATGTACGTAAAAAGCTTAATGCATATGGCAGATTAGGTGATTACTACATCGGTATGGCTAACAGCCTTGGATCAATCATGGCAACACAAAAGGCCACAGTAGATGGTTCCTTGATGAACGCTGCTCTGATAGCCCGTGCTGACGACCTAAAAGGTGTTCCTGGTATTAGAATGCCTGAGGTAATGAAAGATGCTGAAGCCCTCATAAATGAATTAGCTACCCTTACAGCCCTTGAATATAACACCCAAGATGCTAGACAGGCTGTGGCTAATGTTATGCTACGAGAGCATGCGAATAATTCAGAAAGGAATGCTGCAATCAACACATTGACTCAGATTGATGAGTTCAATAAGCAGTCTTTGGCTCGTAACTTTGATGGTAATAATATTCAGCAGTCTGCAGGCTACTCTAAAGATATCTACAATCCGGATATTAGTATCAGAGTGGATACTGTAGAGATGGAGGCCGAATATAAGAAGCAAGGTTATGTTATGGATCCAGGTATTATACCTACTGATCCTGCCGATACAGACTCTCCTGCTACCATGAGAATGTACGTTAATAAGTCAGGTGGGCATGGTATTAGACAAAAGTTCATCATGTCTGTTACTAACACCAACATGTCAGGACAGAGTATAACCAAGAGAGCTAGTGAGAGTGGGGATAAGGCTGCCTTTGCAAAAGCTAAGAGATTGGTAAGAAATGTACGTGCACAGAATAAGCTTGAAGCATTGAAGCTACTAGGTAATCCTGATTATGTGAGCAGTAAGCCTAACATCATGATCCCTGTAACTGATCAGCTTGGTAAGGTAATGGACTTCCGCTATACAATGGAGAAGTCTAAGAGAGCCCGTGTATTTGAACAGAAAGCTGGTATGACAGCTGTATTGAGCCATATGTATGGTGGTATCGTAGATAAAGAAGAGACTCCTCGTATTAATAACAAGGTAATTGAAGAGCTGCACCTACAGTATCGTGAAAAAGGTATGAAAGGTAACAGAGACTTCGTAGAGGTGTCTTTAAACGCTAAGACTGAAGAGCTTAGAGAACTTTATATGATACTTCCAGACAGCACCAAGAGGTTCATAAAGTCACACACCGGTTCTGATAAAGTTATGATCCAGGCTGAGTTTATAGACATAGTATTTGGTCGCAAAAAGGTACAGTTACCTGGAGGCGACAAGATGCAAGTAGCCACTAATGCATGGACACAGATGATTGCTGCAGCCAAGAAGAACATTGTAATAAAGTGGCCTGCAACTTTATCTATGAACGTATTGTCTAACACTATGTTAGGTATTCTTTCTGGAGTACCACCTGAGTATATGGTTAAGATGCAGGCAGAAGGTGCCATTAAGCTTAATAACTATGTGGAAGATGGTAAGCAGCTTAGAGATCTTAACCTTCAGTTAATGACTGCTAAGAAGACTGGTAAAAGTACTAAGAAAATATTGGCTGATATATCTACGGTTGAGAGTAGTATAAATACATCACCAATATTGCCTCTTATTAAAGCAGGTGTATTCCAAACTATCGTGGAAGACATTGATGTACTGAACAATCCTTATTCGTATGCTTCTAAGATAAGTGAGTTCTTTGATGGTATTCAAGGTAAGGGAGGTAAGGTAGGTGGGTCTGTCGCAGGTGCACGTCAAGCTTATCGTTATGCTTACATGAGTGATGACACTGCAGTATTTAAGGCCTTAATGAAGACCACGCAGTTTAGTGACTTTGCTGGTAGGTATGCAATCTACCAATACATGACTGTGCATGAGAGTGTGGAAGAAAGTGCTGCATTGGAACATGTTATGGATGGTTTCGTTAACTACGAAACACCTACTAACAAGTACATCCAGTTTGCCAACGACTATGGCTTACAGATGTTTACTAAGTACGGTTTCAGAATACTACGTGCTATCTCTGCTTTGCTCCATGGCAAACCGTTGAACGCTATAGGCTTCTTAGTACTTAATGATGTACTTGCTGCAGGTCTAGCATCACCATTTGATGCCACTCCTTTTGATAACTATGCTAGTCCAGTGACTAACATAATATCTGCAACTACACAGAGTGGTACTAAGGCAGCAATGGACACTGCCTCACTACTGGGTGTGATTGACTAGTCATCAGACTCTTCATTAACTGCTGTAGATATGATCCATGAGATCATACCTACAACTGCTACCAGCCCTAGTCCTAAGACTATGGGCAGGAACAGTATTGCAATAAATAACAAGAGAGCTAACCCAAATATCTTGAGCCTTCTCATGAACCACTTCAAGAGAATAGGCTCTTGAACTTCTGACCAGCACTTTGAGGTTTTGGATCAGTAGAACTAGATGGCACACCAAACTTCTGGTTCAGTCCTTCTACTACTGCCTCTACTTCAAAGTTCATCTCAATCTGTTCTTCAGTATGAAGTTCAGTTGTTTCGATAACACCACCCCATGGAGTAGTAGCCGGCTCAACAACAGCCTCACCACCCATAATCCCATCCAACTCTTTAACAAGGGAGTTTACTTCCTCGTTTGCAGCATTGAATGTTGATGGTTTAATGATATCTTCTTCAATAGGGGCTATGAAGGCATCAGTGATGGTTAGTTCAACGGTACCATTATTTGGTATATCGTTGCCTTTGACCTTTCTGCCACCTTTCACGTGGATATCTAAGAGACGCTCTCTGATATACCCCCGTCTAATATAATACTCCCGAATCGCTTCTTGAACGTCTTCGGTCTTCATCTTAATGTCCATTAGACCTCCGTAACGGTAATAATAACCCTTGGATCATCCTTGTCCTTATGTCCAAATACAAATGTAGTACGGACTATATGTGTGTAGTCGTCATCAGGTATGCAATTAAGCTCTACAAGAGCATCCTCGAAATACTTCTGATGTACTGACCCTACATTACCTAAGTCCGTCCTACGGGCTGTTTTGGGCATTAGACAATACTCAATCTCTATCGGACACTTAAACTTAACACCAGTAAGTTGGGTAAGCATCTCATCTTTATAGATGATCTTTGCTTTGTTAAGCGTCTGATAGTGAGTGTTACGGTAATTGTTCAGGTTAAGAATAAACTTCCTACCCTTCTTATTTACAATAACACTCAGTGGTGAGTCGAATGCCTTATGCATTATTACTTACCGAACAAGCTCTTCTTTGGCTCAGATGAAGCTTCAGCAGTTGCCATTGGTGAGGCACCTTGTGTGTCAGCAACTTCACCAGCTTTAGCAGCAGACTTATCACGAGTATTGCCAGTGTTCTTGTCAGACCACTTAGCATAGAACGCAGCATCTGTAGCTCCATCATTGATCTCGCTAACCGTTAACTGGTCAGAGGTACGGAATACCTTGTCGATTTCGTTGGAAGTACGAGTAGCACCGTTAGACTTAGGTACGTAGCTGCCTTGAGCATTCTGCTCATTCTTGTTTTCGATGATCTTAAGAACACCAACAGTGATGTCTTGACCCAATAGGCTCATGATCACGTCTTTCTGCTGAGGAGTCTCTTTACGAGCTGTGAAGTCATACAACTTCAAAGTCTTAGTATCAATTTCCTGCTCAGACATCTCTTCGCCATTAGATAGCAAGCAGATAGCGTTAGCAGTGTTGAAACCTGGCAGGTACTTAGTAGAACCATCGCGCTTATCAATGTAAGTGTTCTTACAGCCTTTGGCAGTGCCAGAAGTCATGTAGATGGTTTGACGTAAGTTCTCACCACCAGCGCCTTTAAGCACTAGGTTCAAGCTGATAGCTCCACCCTTTGACGTATCAAAGTATGCAGTATCAATAGTCATGTCGTATACGCCAGACTCAAGTAAGTAGCTTCCGCCACCGATAACGTCTTTCTCTACCTTAATTGCTGCAGATGATTGTAAATTCTTTAAAAAACTCATAGTAGTAATACCTTTATTAAATATAATATTCGTGTAGTCGGTTAATAACCAACTGTACATCGTTGTCTGTGAATGATTCGTTCTTAGTCCACATACTTAGTGGAGCTCGCATACGCTCATTAACAGTATCTTTAGTGATACGTGTTTGGAACACATACTTAAAACCTAGCTCTTCTTCATCTTCAGTGATGTCCAAGAGTTCGCTTTCGTATGGCTTAAGGTGCTTCAAGTTAACCTTCTTCGTACTAACAACAGTAGAGAAGTAGGACTCAATGCCTTGGTTCATAAGTGAACCCTTTACCTTAACTAAGGTCTCTAGAGCCATCTCTGCATCATTCATGATGTCAGTGGTATGGGCAATAAAGATAACGTTCTTAGTTGATTCGGCTACATACTTGCTCATTAACTTCTTGAAGAATTGAGCATAATCGCCCCATGCCTTCATAGTGTTAGATGAGGTAAGCACATAGTACGATTCGTACATATCCATCATGTAGGTCAAACTATCTACAATGATTGTATGTACATCATCCATAGCTTCAGCTTCAACGAATGCTTCATAGACCTGTAATGGGTCAGTGATGCCAAATTCTTTAAACTTACTACGGAATGGGAGTTTCTTGTTGTTCTCACAATTAAGATAGATAACTCCTTCAGGATCTTTAATGCTCATCAGACTAGCTGATTTACCTGTAGCACTCTTTCCTGAGATGAGTACAAGGTTGTCGTTCATTTGCATAGATTCCACCTATTAATGGGTTACTTCGGATCGGGAACTACCATATGTGACGTAACCTTTCACACCAAATTTGGCAAGGTTACCTTCCATCTGTAATGCATGGTCTACATATGATGAGCGTACGAATGCATAACCATCCTTACCAATCTCATCTAGTGCTCCCTGTATGCTGATTAGAGAGTGATCCTTAGTTACATCCCACTCTACATCGTCAAATACAAAGAACGTGTGACCGTCCTGTACATCAACTCTATGGGATAGTTCAAAGATTGCTTCAGCGATAATGTCCTTATTGACACTATCTACTGCAATTAATACATCGCCTCTAGGCATAGCTACTCCGAATCTCGTTTAGTGACAGCAGAAATTGCTGTGGTTAGTACAGTCCTCTCAAGTTCTTCTTGAGGTAATGGATTCTTAAGCTTGGTGTTAAACGCAGTTACTGCATTGCGAATAGCCTCAATCTTATAACCCCCATCAACTAGAATGTACGTGTACTTGATCAATGTATTGGATCGACTGCCTACGCCTGCACTCAAGAGCAACCAACGCTCTAAGTTAGACATAGAAGAATGATCCATGATCTTTTGGTGTTGCTCTGCTTGCTTATTTGTATCAGGGATAAACATCAAGGCATCTAGTGTCATACCTTCTTGATAAGAATAGTCTCCAGGAAAAGACTCCCACTTACGTGCGATATCTTTTGTGGATCTATCTGTCTCGAACGGTAACCACTCAAATAGGTTTGTCATAAACTTAGCGTATAAAGCAGTATCCAGTCTCACAGTATGCGATAAAGGCATAATGATTCTAAACCGGTTATCTGCTTCTGTATGACGCTTAGTAGTGGCAAAGAACGCTTGGTAATCCTTCAACAACATCTTCGCTTGCTTCAGAGAAGTGCCTTCATCTACGTCTAGAATAACTAGGTTAAAGCCTTGTATGGCTTTATCTGATGAGCGGTACTTATCATTGAAGTGATGAGCTGTGTAATGGAAACCGGGCATACTTACCAAGTTATGGAGTTGATCCCATGGAGCGAAGTCTGGCTCAAAATCAGTAACAATATTATCTGAGTAAGATATCCGCAGGTTATTCATGTCCGTTACGTCCATGGTTTCACCCTTAAAGAACTCAATACTGTCTGAATGGGAAGTACGAATAATAATATTATTCCTATATCCCCAAGCAATAGCTTGAGTCATCATATCCTTCCGGTGGGCTGCTCCTCCTCTAAAGAACGGCAGATCCTCCATTAAGTCTACATGGGTCACTTCCTTTCGTGCATCAGCCAAGTACAATGCAATACGCTCGTGTGTGCGAGGTCTGTTAAGCATACGCTTAAAAGCGTCACCAGAGTCCTCCACCAACTTAAACGCACTGTACAAGTGAGCTGAAGTAATCACAGCACTACTATCAATGAATGCATAGGCGCCTGCGATCTTAAGAGCCTTAAAGTAACGATGGCTCATTTCCGCCTTCAACATGTCCTCAAATTCACGCATATCACGTGCTCTGGCTTCACATAGCTGACGGTACTGCAGTAGTAGGATAGATTCTGCCTTGAGCAAGGGGATTTCTTTCTCAAAGTTAATGGAGTCTGCCAACTTATGAAGACCAATAGCTAAATCGTCTAACGTTTGATCAGATGAGTGATCAGTTAGGCGATCGAACAGCTCTTCGGGTGTTACAGACGTGTCTGTTATGACCGCTGTGGAGTATCCAAAGATACACCTACGACCAAACCCAGTCTCTAACATCGACAGGTACTCTTCCTCTGTCTTACCACCGTTTAGTAACTTACTAGGTGTACCGTATAGCATCATGTTAGTGGGAGTTTTACCATCAATCTCCTCACTACGTAGATTCTCTGCAGTGTTCTTAATAAGCTTCGGCTTGATCTTACCCACATCGTACAGCTCCAAGAACGTAGTCAATACGTCAGTGTTCTGTACAAGGTTGGATCCAATCTCATCAATCTCTAAGTTAATAGAGCCTGCGCCTGACATAAGTAACTTATGCCTCATTTGCTTGATAGCAGGTGATGTACCTGAATCAAAGCTAAATAATAGTGGGCCCAACATCTCGAACTCTTTATGAAGCTTCTCTTCCATCTCATCTAAAGGAACATTATTCCTAGTAGATCTCTTGATAGCTTCATTGTGAATACTCTCAGCTGCAATAGCTGGGTAAGTATCCGACAAGAACCGTTCCTTGAATAGATGGATCACCTTCTCTTCAATTATGTTGGTACTTAGGCCTTTACCTGATCCAGATACACTGAGATTAACAGCGTATGTGTTCACAGGAATGGTACCCTGGTGTAAGGTTTTGATATTCACTCGCATCATCGACGCTACTTTTGAGAAGTAGTACGCTGTCAGAATACGAAAGAATAACGGGTTACTGTTTTGGGTCTTCTGCACCAGAGTCTTAACTAGCTTCTCTTGGGGTACAAAATACTCCATATCTTCAAATGCTTTCATAGAGTTCCTTTACTAAATTATATTTGCCATAGCCATAGCCCGCTCCACTAATATATAAATAGACCATGGTGGCATTACAATGGCTAATAGTGTCCACCAAAACCCTTTGGATAACACTATACCTGCTAGCCACAATATTAATAGGACTAGTCCAGTCGTATTGTTTATACTCATACTGATAGCCTCCCTGAGGCAACATACCCTTGGGCCTGTTCACAGATGCCAACAGCAGGGCAGTACGCACAGAATTTGACTTCTCCACTTACTTCAACAACGATACCAACTGAACCATCTTGACTTAACTTAATGTAAGCATCAGATGAGTTATCGAAGTTCTTTGTAGACCTTGCTCTCTTAGCAGGATCTTTATAGTACTTGTACACAGTAGGACGTTCCCATAGCTCTTCAGGAGTACATGCAGGCATACCTGATTGCTCAGAGTGCTCATACTTGTCCAATAGAGAGATACGATTAGAAACAAATGCTTCTGTGTCCTGCTCTGACTTTAGAATGTACTTCTGAGGCAATATACGGCTACTGGGGTAGCTCTTGTCCATACGTGCCTTAGCACTACTCCAATCCGTAAAGATGTAGTCAATGATCATATAAGGCTCTGTAATGATCTCTGGGAAGAGCCACTTATAAATACTTCCTTGCTGGATGTACTTATCCTTATTAGATTGATTGATATACCCATACGTACCGGTAGTCTTGAAGTCTTCTAAAACACCTTCAGATACAAAGTCGAACTTACCTGAAACGGTGTACTTACCTACCTTCTTGGATCCACGTATCTCCATATAAACAGGGATACATCCATCGAATAGCTCATCCTTAGTTGGATTAATGCGAACATTATCAATCATTCGAGGGGTGAATCGTAGGGATGCTAGTGCTGCAGGTAGCTTCTTACTGAGCCATGCGTTTTCAATAGCTGTATGAACAGCAGTACCCATCCTACTAGGGATAAGGTCAGCAATGTCAGTGGAAGAAGCGCTCTGTATTCTACTACCTAATACAAGGCTCTTAATGGGCTTTAATAAACTGGTAGCACTTACAGTGTATGGATCAGAATTGTGATCGTAATCATCATTACTTAACCATACCGCTATAGACAACGGTAAGTTGGTATTGTTTGTGAACATAGTTTTCTCTTCATAGAAATGTGCGGAGCACATTGATCGTTATTTAATAGATTAGTTAAGGTACCCCCTCTGTCACCAGCTGCGGGGGCCACAGCTCTATGGGGAAAAACACTAACCCTGGCTTATTGATTTTTTAACCCTAAGCGCTAGGCCCAGTAGGTACGCTCATCAACGAGAGCGCAACTACTGTATCACCTTTATAGTGCTGCATCTATGATTTCCTGAGCTGTAGCATTATTAGGTATTGTAATTTTACTACCCATACTTGGATAATAGATTTCTAAGTTTGCACCTAGCTTAACAATGTCATGCTTAAGTTCCGGTAACTCCTGCCAAGACATGCTATCTACTAGGTTTGTGTTTAACCAAGCTATTAGATCTGGATCAGTTTTTACCATGTAATACTGTGCATCATGTATATGTGCAATAGGTAAAATACTATATCTATAAGCAGAGGTATGAACCTTGCCCATAAATTCATTAGCTGCACGGTTATTAAGTAGTCCGTATGACTGACCTAATGCGTTGCCGGCAGTACGTCCTTCAGCCTGTGCTTCAAAGGGCGTATGACGTGTGTTTAAGATCGTTTGAGCTAGAACAGGTGTTCTTAGGCGTAGACCGAATGCACCTGTTACATAGCCATTCTTAGTAGCCTCTATGAGCTTAACTTGTACCCATTCATCGGATACCTTGTACAGCTCGTGATAGTTATCAACAATCTCACGTGCTTCCTCTTTAGAGAAACCTAGTGTGTTGACTAAGGTATGCTCAGTTCCCTGATAGGTAAGAGCAAACGTAGGGCCTTTGGATCGTTGCCTAAGTGCCTCATACATCGTTTCAATACTATTGATCGAGGCAACTGTGTCCACGATATCAGGCATCTGCTTACCAAAGTATGCGAATGCTCTTAAACAGTGACCGTCATAGCCATCTGCATATACTTTAATCTTGTTTGGATCTTTAGTTGTAAGAGCTGAAATCTTGTCTTCAAGACTAGAGAAGTCAGCACCCACTATGACCCACCCAGGAGGAGCCTGAAAGCATCCTTTAATTGCCTTAGCAAACTTACTCCCAGTAGATGGAAGCTGTTGTAGGTTGATCTTAGAGGAGCTCAGGCGTCCTGATTTGGTACCACCCAAATGAAAGTTACCATGAAGGAACCATTTACCCATCTTGGGTATGGTCTTGAATAAGAAAGCAGGGACGAATGCAGTTAGTAACTTACTAACCTCATTTATCTCCATCAGATACTTAAGGACTCTTGCTACCTTGATAGCATCATCCCTATTCTTAATCTTAGATATTCCACTCATAGTTCAAAGTTTCCTGTGCATCTTTGATGTAGTTAGATAGAGCTATCTCTGGGAAGTCTTCTAATGAAATGCTAGTACGTAGTACAATGTTAGATGTGAGATGGTCTACTAAATGACCTGGGGTATACGTCATACCCTTCATCTCTACTTTAAGCTGATCCAGAAGTAGCACTGTATGCATCCTGTTAAATGGAGCAGACTCTGACTCATCAAGTACTAAATTAATATCACCAGTAATTGTGTTGCTCTTAAGATTATAGTTATCAAGTGACCAACTGATACTCTGCGCCCCAGTAGAGAGCTTCGATAGACCTAACCTAAACTGCTCCCCTAGGTCGCTTAACTTGAATTTATCCATAATATACTCCTTTTAGGGAACTTTGGGTTACGCCATGAATGTATTAACACTGGTGGTTTCCCAGTGAGTAGTTGCCTTAGTTGAATATCAGGGTAGTTTTTTATCTCTACCTTTAATGGTAGATCTACGGTGTACTTAGTACTGTGTGCTCGGCGCCATCTATCAATACTGATGATATCCATCTTACTTAATACAATGCCCATAGCCTTCTCAAACTTGGGCCTATCGTGCCCATCAGTTAACTTGATCCTAAGTTCACCATACATAATGGTTGGTATCCTAGAATACCTAACACATAGATTTATATGGATCACCTTAATATGGTCACGGAGTATCGGAGTACGTTTAACCACATCAACGATTCGGTCGAATAGTAATTCTTTAGCAGTGCTCACAACTCCTCCTCATCAATGTCATATTGATTAAGTAACAACTTATACAGCTTCTTAATGGTTTTCTTCCCAGTAGCTGGTTGCCCTGTGTCTGTAGTATCTAACACTGGAAGCCCTAGGAAGCCATATAAGAGACTGCTAAGCTGAAGAGGACTATTGGTATTCAATGACTGAACAAACTCGTCCAGAGGCTTAAACTTCTTCTTTAGAAGGGTATTCTTAAGAATGAATGCCTTCTTCTGCTCAAGCCACAGGTAGTCTTTAACTAACTCTGTTCTGTGAAGGTTCCTAGTACTAGTAGACATAATCTTTTTGAGATCTTCCTCCACTACTTCAATGGAAGGCATATCCATAGGCATACCTGTAAGTTCCATCTGAGTGATGTTCTTAAGGGATGGTATGAATATGTTACGGTAGATCTCTAACTGATCGTCCTCACACATCTTGTCGTAATACTTATTGAATACATACCAAGTACTAAGGCAATCAACCAAGTTGTAGTTCATAAGATCTACATTTTGGATCAAGTTAATATCATGGATATCTTCCTGAGCATAGTTGCCTGCATACTCAAACGCATTATGTTTAAGTGATAGTTTATTCTCAGCTGTGTTATTAGTAGCTAGGTATGTGATGATCTTAGTGTCATCTATGTCCCTGAACATAACGTCCAGTGCATCTACCATAGCAACGAAGTCAGTACTCACCTCCCTCATAAACACGTCGTATATAATACAACGAATATCAAATGAGGCATTGTGGTACTTAAGGTTACCTTTGTACTGGGTGAAGAAAGCGTAAAGTAGATCAACTAGTTTCCACTTATCCTCATCTGTACGTGTAATCATATGAGATACGTTTATAGTAACGCCTTCATGCTGATTCCATGCAAATGCAATAGTACCAATACGAGACTCACCAATAGATAGGCCAAAGGTCTCTACGTCACAAGTGAGTGAGGGATACTGGTGTAAAGATTCCAGCTGGAATTTAATATCAGCTAGATCATCCACATAAGTAGATGAGTGAATTATACCTTGACCAATTATCTGGTAGTTACCACCTAGGTCAGCTGATATAGCTTCAAGACTTATATCTATCTTCTCTTGTAGAGCTGGGTTATAGAATAGCCCTTGATAGTTAGCAGTAAGGAATACATTCATGTGCTCAAATCCTTTAACCATACAGGGCATTTTATAGCTGTAGTGTGGCTCAGACTTAGATTGTTTAGTTGCTGCTTTGAAGTATGTAGAGTCGGCTATTATTACAGTAATAATGCCCTCTGCATCCAGATCAGCTAAAAGTGCAGGTAGTACTTCCTTAATCATCTTAGCAGGCGCCTTACCAGCAGAGTTGAACTCTAATGGCATTACTTTTAAACATGCTTGTAGGGGCTCTGCATAGTGCTTCATTACACCATCGTATTTATAGGCAGATTCTTTGATCAACAGGGCAGCATCCGGGAACTTGTCCGGATCAGTGTAAAAGTGTTTCATAGGTACCTCAGGAATTAGGTAGTCCGTTTTTAACCACAGGAGGACTAGGCCTGGAGGAACACCCTATGGAGTAGGCTGGTTTGTGTATGATTAGTGGTCTATTAGATCCTTTGGATCAATACCCATCTCTCTTGCCATGTTACGCAGCTCTACTTGTGTACGTGCGTGGTGGCGTTTATCTTCATTCTCTTGTTGAATTTCAACAGAGCGCTTACAAATTGCTTGGTACTCTTCTAGGCTTTGTAGCGGTGGGAGTGTCATTGGAAACCATCTTGTAAAAGACTTTCACATTATCTTCACCAAGAATGTCTAAGACATCTTTTAGTGAGTAATACTTAGTCAGGTGAGACATCAGTTCCTGAATCTTCACTGCAGTATCGTGATCCAATCCAGTGCTTTCGTTATTATTGATAATACTACTCCTACTATAAAGGATACAACTGATTCTATAGCTAGATCGTCTTCATTTATGCTCATGATGTACCCCTTAAATTTAAGGCACATATTATATATCAGAATAGGGTGGTAGTGGTTAACTCTTCATAACCAAATGCCTAGCAGGGAAGCATCAAGACACTCATTTACTACCATAAAATTGTTAGGCTATTCCCATCTGTAAAAGATGTGATCACCTATAACACCAACACGTACCATACCTCGATCGTAGATCCAGTTAGGGCTAATCCCTATAGCATGGTAGTGGGTAGAGCCATCGGTAATATCAGGGTAAATACCTGACACAATACCACTAGCTAATTTATTCGATTGGCTCCAGGCTGTCATGTCTCTAGGACTATCAGACCTACCATCGCACCACCAACTGAAGTGGCACCTATTACGAACTGGAACATTATTCCAGTATCTTCCTGCTTTTACAACACTGCAGGCATCATCTTTGTACCTAGAATCAGCAACTCTGTTCATAACTACATGATTTACAGCCAATTCTCCTGCTGTAAGCTCTCCTCTAGCCTCATGGTAACCATTAAGGGCTAGGCAAATCATTAATTCCGCTATCATCTAACATCTCCATTTCATCTACCATAGTTTGGAAGTGAGTTAGTGCACGTTGTTTATCAGTGGTCTTAAAGATATGCACACCATTTACATTATTTGAATGTACTTGGTGCATACCTTTGAGGTTCATCATCATGACAACCCCCTCATTGTTTTGAAATCGTTTACCCATAAATACTCCTTAAAATAAGGGATACCTGTTAGTAACAGATACCCCTTTAACCATTACTTAGTAATAGCTGTATCAACCTGTAACGCTTTAGCTGATTGCATAGTCATGATCTGCATGAACTGGTCAACCGTGCCTAGAGCGTTACCTGTATTGCCACCACCACCAAATACCTGCGTAGGTACATTGATTTGTGCAGCTGCATTAGCCCAGAACTTCTGAACCTTTACGTGAGCATCAAGCTTCTGTTGCAAAGCACCATCAGCCTCTAATACCACACGCTTTTCATAAGCAGTTGCATCAGCAGAGACTGTAACAGCCTGTGCGTCAATCTTAGCTCGCTCAAGCTTGATTAGAGCTGTCTGCCTAGCAATGTCTGCTTCTTCTAACATACGCTCTGCAGCGATTAGAGCAAGCTTCTTGGTAGTCTCAGCTTCGGTAGTCTGAGCAATCTGCTCAACCTGTGCGGAAGCCTGACGCTTGGCAATATTAGTCTGACCTGTTTGGATCGCTAACAACCGTTGCTCTTCCTGCTCTTTACGAGATTCTTGAGCTACGATACGACGAGAAGCTGCATCTTTACGAGACTGCATCTGCTGTTCAAATAGATCATCTGGATCAAGGTTCTCAAGGATAGCTGACGCTACAGTGATACCATATTGAACATAACCATGAGCTTCACGAACTACTAGACCATCGACAGTAACCTTCTGCATCTCTGTACGTAGGGAGGCTAAGTTACCCAGATCACTAGTGTCTTTAGCAACATCTGAATCAGATGAACTCATCTTAGACGCTGTAGCACCACGTACATTAGACACAACTACCTGCTTAACTTTAGGACGACCCTTAGTTACAGCATCACGGTATTCAGTCTTATACTCATCACGCTTACCGCCAGCATAGTAATCTTCCATAGAGAATAGGTTAGAAACCGAATCCAATGATGAAGATACTGCAGGCTTAAGTGTAGTTGTGATTAAACGCTCAGGTGATCGGAATGTACGGTGCATAACCATAAACGACTGAGTATCCTGTGGGATAGCAAATCGAGTAGATTGCGTTACATCACCATTCCAGTTATCAGACAAGCGTACCGGGTAAGGTGCACGTACTGATGAACCACTCATTGATTCGTCATTGGTGTTAGCAATGGTCACATAGTGAGGCCATGCAGTTGTACGTCCCCAACCGGTATAGAACCATCCTGTAGAACACGAAGCTTCTTCAGTACCGAATGCAGTCTGTGCATGAGTACAATAACCAGCATCGTTGTATGAGATGGATCCAAATATAGTTGACAGGGATGCGATGACAAGTACTAAAGTAGCTAAAGCATTCTTAGCTTTCGATGCCATCTTAGCACCCCGTACTTGTCGCTCATTCTCTGGGTCATGTGGTGCCATCTTATAGATCAAAACCACAATAGCGATAAGTGCAAATATCACTCCTACGATTAATGAAAACATGTTAATTCCTTAGTTAGATTTGATTAATAATCACAAAAGAGAGCGGAGCTCTCTTATGAGAGTAGTAAAAGTCTTATTTGTAATTCATTTAGTAATGCATACATACCAACATCTCTCAGATCATCTTTAGAGAATGTTTCTGGAGTTCTTCGCTGAATCAGCTCATTGATATGAGGAGGTAGTGCATATGCGATATCCTGGTTACAGGATGCTTTGTTATTCAACAGAGTAATGTAGTTACGTATCTTAGATATAGTTTCTTCCAACTGCCTTATCATGTTGATGTACTTGAACACACCTGTTTGGTGCTCTGCACTCAGATCACATATATACACATACTCACTGTTGTAATTGTTTGTAACAATTACAGGATTACATACGTATATTCGCTTACAGTCAGGAGTAACTATTGTGTACCAGTCCTGTCCCTTAATATAGGTGGGTAAAGTACACATATAGTTAAAGAACTTATCCTCAATTCCCTTCTTCAAGGGAGCAGTGTACTTGTCCTTTATAGCGTGAAATATCTTCGTAGAGGTAGAACTACTATACATATCAAGTCACCAAATGGGCTTTAGACATAGCCTTATTAATTTCCAATTGATGTACCAGCTCTATCTTCATCTTACTATCTTCCAACTTGAAAGATGAGAAAGTAGGCGCCTTACCATAGTCCTCATTAACAACAACAGCATTCTTGAAGGACTTCATCAATGTCATTGCGTCATCTAGTGGCATTACTAATTTAAAGTCATAGCCAAAGGTTACTTTAGCTAGTACCTCACCATGCGTGATCTGACTCATAGTATATTGTCTCCCCATAAGGTTGCGGATCGTGTTTGGAGTAACAGATCCACATTGTTTCAAACTCATATCCGTCCTCCGGTCTGATAGTCTCAGCATATAAGTCGGTAAAGTAGAGCAGTACGTTAGTATCATGCTCTTTGCAGTACTCTAGTGGTGGTATAAAGGACGTACCTCCATTACCAGAGAACTTAAGCTTCATGATCTCAGTACTATCATCCACTTCATGTATGTTATGGATCTTGTAGTCACAGTCTAGGATTGTCATCTTATCTGGTTGGTAGGTATCATAGATACTCTTCACCTCAGTAAGAATCTCTGCAAGCATAGCCTCACTAACAGAACCTGATGTGTCTACTGCCACTGTGATGTGATCAATACTCTCTGAGTACATCGTAGGCATGTAGTGATTGGGCATATATCGTCTGTTAGGACGTGCCCATGTGTAGTCATCTTTAGCAGTAGAATCCATGAATCTAGCTAACAACTGAGTCCAATCTAAGACCGGGTTGATGAGTTCGTCAATCATACGATCAACTTCACCAGGAATCTTTCCAGCTTCCTCACCACCTTCCATCTTAGCTTGAGCTCTAGCCTTGATAACAGTATCTTGGACACTACTAGCAATGTCATTCTGAGTGTCTTCGTCCTGATCACCAGAGAAGTCCACATCACCACCTAAAGTATTAGGCTGATCCTGTGCATCCTGGTCTTTGATCAAGTCATCATAGACCTCTTCAGTACTCCAACCATGATACTTAGCATCATATAGGTGTGGCTCAGGCAGTACGTATCCACTATTGCGTAGTATATCGTTGATGACAAAGTCACCAGCTTGGTTATACACACTATGGTCACGAGTACCTAGACGAATCATATGCATTAGGGCTACGTGCATAATCTCGTGTGCCAATACACCAATACGTTCCTGCTTACTTAGTGAGCTAAAGAACGATGGGTTAAACATAATACGTTTGCCATCAGTGGCTGCAGTATCAATAGCATTGGTAAACACATGCTTCATCATAAGACCGACAGATATCAGGAAGGTACCCCCTTGCATCATTAAACCAATCTTGGACTTATCCAGCTCCTTTTGGAGTGCTGGTGTAATATCAACTTGTGGGTATTTCTCTTCCATAATAATCTCCGTTTATGTTCTGTAATTGAATTTACATGTAAAGTGATCCACTCCAACTTCATTACGGAAGTCTGAGTAATATTTCAGCATGTTTTTAACGCAATGTCGTGTTAGATAGGATAATCTGTAATTATCTGGGGATTCAATTACCTGCTTCATACACATCTGAGCATCATAACTACTCTCAACGAACTCCAAGATAGCAGCATACTTAATGGCAGCATTATCACCTCTATCGGACATCCGATACAGATCTCCGAACTCGTCTGGGTCTGTTAAGACTAACTTACCGTCACTCTTAATGTAGCTCATAAGTGTTACCTTCTTGATGAGATCATCAATTTTAGTCTTATGAGCCTTACGCACCTCTTTATTAGGAGGCATGTAGACGTTATCAGTCACCAAATTCTGAGGCGAATAGGTACCATCTTCATTAGGTATGAACTTAATGCTGTCAGGATTTCGCTTCCTTATTAAACCAAACCCTTTGTATTCTGCTTCTGGATCAGACATATCCATGATCATCATGAAGTCTTTATCAAGATTGTTCTTAGGCACCTTAACGTAAGGCTTTCCTTCCCGATGTCCTTTTATTTCAGTCATTAAATCAATGCAGTAACGTATAGGTGATACCACAATACCTAGAGGCTCAAGGTATCTAATATTACGCGGCACATGGAATAAAAGATCAAAAGAGCCATCCTCATATACCTTGGATCCTATACCACCATGTGATTGCTGAACGAAGTACCTATCCAAGGTTTCTGGATCGAATCTAGGAGTGTACTGTCCTGACAGGTTGGCTAGGCCTTTATTAACTCCTACATCTTTCCTACAACTAATAAGCTCACTGAATACATCGGTGGTCTTGGCATGGTCTAAAGCTGTTAAACATCTCATAGCATCTCCTGAGCGTTCTTAGTGATCCACTGATCAATGTAAGGTGCGTTAATGATTTCAGGATTACGTCGTACAGATGATTTCCATGTAACTACTTGGAAGTCTGCTGGTAAACGCTCCACAAATGTTGCCAATGAGTCAATGTTCTCTGGGGTAACCTCATACGAGATCAAACCAGCTAGAGCATAGTGAACACTTGGCTCATTAGGAATACGCACTGTCTTAGGCTTATTAATAATATCTTTAATTTTAGGAAGGCTATCAAAGATCTCACTGAAACCTTTAAACTCCAATGCTGGGCCTTCACCTACAGTACCTGCAGCACATACCATATCAATATGGTTCAACTTAGCCTTACCATCAATCTGCTTAGATAAGAACTCCCATGTACGAGGGCAAGGAAACGTATCTCCTGCATGTGATGGATCAAACTTATGTAAGAGTTCCTTACGATATTCAATGAAGCTGGTGATGCGATGATCAATACCAGCTGTAGTAGCCCACTTAAGCCACGCATTAGGGTCTACTGCCATAGTTAAATGAATAAGACGTGATTGCATAGCCGTACTCATACGAGTCGTGATGGCCTTGTCTGTAGTCAGGTTACCTGCAGCCACAATAGCAACATGGCTATGTAGTTTATGCTGGCCTACCTGCTTATCAAGGCATAGCTTGTATGAGGCAGCTTGTACAGATACTGGCGCACTGTTCATCTCATCTAAGAAGAGTAACCATCCACTAAATCCATCTGGAATAGGGTCACCTTCAATAGGAAACATCTCACCTGGGTGAAATGTAGAGCGACCTTCTGCTGTAACACCAGGGAACCCCTGTAGATCAGTTGGATCAGCTTGGCTTAGACGAAAGTCTATAACCTTTAAATTAAGTTCTTCAGCAACCTGACGTACAATGTCAGACTTACCAATGCCTGGGCTACCCTTAATAAATGGTACCAGACCTGCGAATAGAGTTCCGACAACCGCTTGAGGGATGTCTTTTGTAGATAATTCCATAATTGTTCCTAATAATTAGTTAATTCAACAAAACGTGCGGAGCGCGTATAAAAAAAGACACCCTTAGGTGTCTCTTGTGATTGGCTCAATGGCCTAGAGTGATAGCAGTTTAGCGTTAAGCTCTGCTAGTTTTTTGAGGTTGAACTGGTTAGCCCAATCCTTCCCGTGTTTAACTGCCATTTCATAGTTAGCTATCTCACCTTTCACGTAATCTAACTTCTTTTGGCGAAGTATCTTAGCCTTTAAATCCATACTACTATTCCTCTAATTAACTACAGATTCTACTATGTGTTCAATCTGGCCACGTAGTTTAGCCATACTTCCAGAATTGTCTATGACAATATCTAATTTATTTACTAGCACACCACTTTCACTAGCATGATTGCCAGGAATACCACCTCTACCATGTACATGAATCAGTACACCATGTTCGCGTACCCAAGCTGCTTCATTCTCGAAGCGTACATCACTAACTACCTGAAAATCATTGCCATTAGCCAGTATATGCATCTCTATGGCCTTCAACCATACATCCTCACCGATGTACTTACGTCCCCAGTCAGTGCCTAGGGTCTGCATCATATGACGTACTGACACATCGTACTTAGGATGCACTCCTGACCTATCACCTTTGTATAACTCATCGTAGGTAATACCAAGGCCAATCTCAAGCATTAGCTTTATTGGATCAGCAAATGCAATGATATCTGCCTCATAGTATTCAGCTAGGATCTCTGCAACGGTGTCTTTACCTGATTGCGCTAGTCCTGCTATACCGAATAACTTAACACCTTCCATAATAACTCCTAAAATAAAGGCTTCTGACCTTCTTCTAAATACCAAGGTATATCAATACGGCATGTGGAACATGTCTTCATATTCATACTGGTAAATGTGAGTAGATTAGTGGCGCCACACTGTGGGCACTCTTTAGTTGATATCTTTGCAGATGTAGGTGTAGCTACTAATGGCTTCTTAGCTTTGAGCTTCTGCTCTAAGTTATTAACCTTCATCTTTAACATGGAGATAGTCTCCTTGTCTCTGAACATAGCTTTCTCACCTAGATCTACAAGGTGCTTCCATTCCTCAATAGTCTGAGGCATTGGCTCACCCCTCGGTGTCATACCGTATGATCTCAGAGGTAATTGATCCTGCTGGACGTTGCTTTGCATGTTTATGCTCCCGGTCACCCTTACAAGCAGGGCAATCCCCATGACTACGACAAGATGCATCCACTGCTTTGGATCCTGTGTATGGTTTACTTTTTGTTCTACTCATGGGAACCGCCTTATCTGTTTGGATTACTCTACAATATACCAATCTTCTGCAAGTGTGTCTTCTGCGCTAGGAGACCAAGTAGTAATACTTCTAACTGTATCCATAGATACCCAGTAAGGTTGTACGTATATAACCGAATTATGTGGAATCTCATGAAGGTTGCATGTAACTTCGTTAGCCTCAATACCATTAGGGTACCCAGGCATGATAGCTACATGCTTACGACCTGCCCACTCTGCTCGTGCAATAGGCATCCCATCACGTGCATAAAACATAATGCATTCAAGTGTGGTGTAGTCTGGTACACCATCCATGTCTAACTCGTACAGACCTTCTTCTTCTAGGTTATCCTCATCTGCCTCTTCAGCGGCAATATCGTATTCAAGTTCGTCCATACGTGCTTGTAGGACATTTAGGTAATCATTCATGGCAACGAGTTGCTTACGCATCAGACGTTCTTGTTCATGTGAGATGGCCTCAGGTAGATCCTTCAAGATTACCTGTAGTTTCATTGCTTCTAAGTACAGCAATTCAAACTCTTTGGTTATAAGATCTAGTACTGCTTTATTTATAGACATTTTACTCTTCCTTCAAGTTAAGTTGTTTTTCCCATTCAGCTGGGTCTTTCCAAGCACCTGCTTGGTCGAATATACTGTTAGCCTGTTCTTCGTCGAACTCATATAAGTGAGGGACAGCAATCCAGCCCAGATTCACTAGGTGTGTTTTGTTACAGGATTTCAGTAATTCTTGATGTACTTTATCAGCTTCTTCAGAGATTTGATGCTGTTTTCTCGTCTCATTAAAATAGTGGACGTAGTAAGACGCATAAGACGAGTGTGACTGGTCTTTTAATATTACAGCACACAAAATACACCACTTAGTGGTTAGATTCTCTATGATTCTGGTAGTTTCAAGCGTAGGTTGGTACTGTCTGCCATTACATAGGTTCACCATACGGGCTCCTCTACCATTAGTCACAAACAACACAGCTTTGTCTCTCAATGCTGCTTTATAAAACTGATTAGTAGTCTTATTAGCATTGTATTTCTTATTCCTTACTTTCTTCATAACACTCCATGGAACACTTTAATGTACATATAAGTGTACAACTGCGACACTTTAGCGCGTCATGTATGATAATTTATACATTATTTACCATATCTAAGTACCTCTGCCACGAGCTCAGCCCGTATACCCTGATAGATCTCCTTTAAGTCATTCCTACCGAATGCTAATGCACATGCATCATGGGATCTATGGATATGACGAGCGATACTCCTGTATGACAGTCCTATGGCTCTAAGGTTAACCATTATGGTTAGTTCCTTAACAGACCATGAGTTGTATTCGCGTAAAGCTGCTTCAGATAATGGCTTAACAGTTATCACTGCTGGCTCAATAACTACCTTGTCTTCCAAGACACGTTCAACATACTGTTCATGTCTATTAGGCTTCAAGGCATCAAAGCTATATGCAATCTTAGGTACGAATACAATGCTCATTACTCCTCCTCCATTTCCATAACTTCTTTAACTAATTCATTGCGTCTAATAGCAATACGTAGTGCAATGTCTTCTTTACCTGCCATCTTATTACAGAATGAGTGAGAGTTACCTAGCAACTCACCACACCTAATATGTGATATGCCTTTGGCTCTCAACTCAATAAACTGTATAAGCTGTAGCTTAGTGAAAGGAATAGAAGGCCTTCCTATCTTCTTACCTTCACCTTTAGGTACAAACTTGGATTTAGCCGGCTTAAGTGCTGGAGGTATGACTGGTTTAAATACAATACTCATGGCATTACTCCTTAAATAATAGCGTTAAGTAGGAACTTTGCTAAAAGTACGCCTATAACAGCTCCAGTTAATGACACAAAGAACATACCTGTAAGAGTAGGTGGCTTATCTGTCTCAACAACAATTGGCTTAGTTACCTTACTAGGTGTACCTGCAGCCGTAGTAGGCCTATCATGACCATACCGAGTCTTTAATTTACTAATACGAACACCTACAGCAATAGGTGTACGCCCAATAGACTCTGCAATTGCTTCATTAGAGCAACCTGCTAAGTAGCTATCCCATACAAAGTCATTGTCTTTTACTGACCACTGCTTTCTTTCATTACTCATTCGTCTGCTCCTTGTCCGCTCAGGTATCGCATTGCCCAATCGGATTTAATATTAGAATTGTTAATTGACCTACGTACCTTACCTAACTGTTCTTCTAGATCAGCTTTCTGCCTCTCCAACTTACAGCGGTAACCGTACTGTTCTTGGATCACTGTTACTAACTCAGCATCCGACCTATACTTTAGATCAGACATCGTCATCATCCTCCATGTTAATAACACCTTCAGTGGTGATAGACATAATCTTACTACCACATACACCATAGGCAGCAACCCACAATGGAGTATTACCTGTCATGTAGAAGTCACCACCCTTGTACCCATGGAACACTTTACCCATAGCATCTTTACATTGGGTCAGTAACTCGAAAACTGTCTTAGATGAGTCATATGGCTCAAATGCTAGATCAGAGTAGTAACCACGATAACTATCTAGGTCACCCAACCCCTCAATCAACATATCTCCCGGCAACTCTTTTAGTGCCTCAATCATGTCACCTAAGGTCATCTGGCTCTCCGAACGCTTCAATGCCTCTTCTGCCATTATTCCATCAATTAAATGTTGTAAGTTCATTATTTCATACTCCTTGTATCCCAGTTCTCAATGATAGTACTACCACTTATACCCTGCTTGACCCTATCTTTAGGACGAGTGTCTTCCCCAACAGGCTCATACAGATGTTTAGTACATGCAATACCAAATACTTGACCATCTTGATGGATACCTTTAACAACAGGTAACCCCTTCTGACAACCATCACAGCTATTAGTCATTTGGACTCCCTTGCTTCATCCATCTCAGCACGTACCTTAAGTAATAACTCCTCCAACTCCTCAGGAGAGTTTACAACTTCAAATCGTGCATTCTCTTGAGAAGCACTCTCACTCTTTATATAGTGCATAAACAGCATGTGTGCTCGGTTAACACTACTCAATGTGACAACCACTAACAGATTGACTACACCGAAGAATACACACGTAAGTATAAATAATAGGTTTGGATCAATAGACCCTCCCCCTGATATATGTACTGACACTGATGCCATTACAATAACTGGCAGCACTATTAATGCCTTGGTTACATTAGTTAACATATACGTTCACCTCATAGTTTTATAAAAAAAGACTCCAATTAAGGAGTCGTAGGGTTTGAAATGGACAATTACTAGTAAAATTACTAGTCTTTGAAATGGATGATTTAGTTCACCAAAGGGCACGGAGTGCCCTCCCTAATCTATGATAGTGCGTACTCTGATTTACGGATCAATGATGCTAGATCATCAGAATCCTTTGTTATGGATATATTTTGACCAGTTACATCCTTTACAAATATCTCCATAGCATTCATCTCAGACAAGGTAGCAAGTATCTCTCGATAATTCCTACGTACCGTATTCATATGGTTCGGTGATGCCCAGAATGAGTCATGAATGTGAGCTATTTGGATCCCCTGCTTATTGCCCATACGAATCATCATACGTGCTACCCACCCATCTAAACTATGAATGAAGTTAGGACATAATGGAGTGTACTTACCACTAGGCTGGTTATTAGTATGACGGTACGTAAAGGTAGTATGATCAAGCTCATCTACCTCAATACGAGTATCAATAGCCTCAGTAACTCGTACCTTAGCTATGTGACCATCTGGAGTACTCCACTTATGGAACAGTGCACCTGCATCCCAACAATCGTTGATTAATTCCTTCACATCTTCTGCACCACTAAAGGATGAGAACAGTACCTTATCGAAAGCATCCTTCTGAGCTTGTGTAAGCGTCTCCTGGACACTCTTGTTGTAATAGTGCGTCATTATAGGCTTCTTAACATCACCTCTCACAACAGCATCTGTTGGATCTAACAGCATGTTCATGCCATCAGCTACCTTAGTGTATACGTCTTCCCTGTTACCCGTATCAATAAGGTTAACCGCAGCTGCAGTCTTCTTACATCCTGACAGGCATGCCATCACCTGTAGACCAGACGCAGTAGCATCTAATGACATTACATATCCTGTGGGAATACCCTTCAATGCATCTTTATGTGCATTAAGAGCCTTCACAAACAAGAACTTGTTATCTGCTTCAGGCGCCATGTCGTACAAGTCCTTCTCATTACAATCAAACCAGAATATCCTCTGCTGCCAAGTAAGCTTGTCCATACCAAACTCATTAGCTGCTGCTATCTTGATGTACTCTAAACCTGTAAACGTTTCCATAGTGTTCCCCTAGTTAATGTTTAGTTCATCTAACTTATTTGCCAGCTCTCTAAGTAGCCAACTATGTAGCTCATAAATACCTGACTCAAACACATAGTAGTCACCATGGTTATCTATAGTGCCTATGTGCCCTGAGCCCATATACACTTCAATCTCATTAGGATTTACCACACGATACGTCAATTCATTCATAGTGTTATAACCTCTTGTTTTGTAAAGGATAATAGGGCTTTCTTATAGTCAGATGACTGAAAGTTTATGTGGTAACCTGATGAGTAAGACCTACCTCGCTTATCAAACTTCCACATGAAGTAGAATGGTATGTTCGTATACTCATGATACACACGCTTACTGGTTATACTCATGATCTTAAACTGAAGAGCTTTCTTAGGGGTATCCAGCTCCTTATTAGGTTGCTCTTTCATAGCCATAATCATGGGATCTAGCGTCCACTCAATAGACTGCAGTATGTTCAAACAGTCCAAAGACTGACTATGGTTGTGATGGTTCTCCTTACCAAGAATACAGCTCTCTTCCTGAGTATGAAGACCGCCACCTTTGTTCATAGTCCACATCTTAGGCTTCAATACCAATGGTGGTACATACATGAACTCCTCGATCTTACTCAACACCTCAGTACTAGGTATTAGGTATGGCTCAATCGCTAGCGTCCCTGTAGGGTTCTCTGAGTAGTCATGAGCTAACAACTCATACAACTTACCCTCACATACTGCGATGATCTCAGCAGCTGTTTTGACCCCATCTAAGAGCTTTTCAGCCAGTAGAGGAGCAAGTGAACCGCACAATCCTTGAATAGGAGTGATTTCACCATTACACCGCATGATAGATGCAGCTAAATGGTAAGCAATGTCTAAAGATTCTACCCGTATCTCCTTAATACGTAGGTTCTTAGACTCATAGCTATACTGTTGATTCTTATACGTTTCTATTGCAAATACTAACCCTACAATACTCTCTAAATCTGTGTCATCTTTTAACGATGACATTAGACCTCTACGTGAGTATGTAGTCTCCAACAATTCTTGCTTGTTCATAAGTATTCCTTGGTTAGAATGGCATATAAGGTATAACTTTCTGGACTATCTGAGTGGCTACTTCCCTATGGATCACATATGTATCAGACCTAGTGCCCCATACAACCTTCAAATGTTCCATCTTGTAGTAGTCAGCAGCATGTTGCTCACATATGTTGTCACAACTCTGCATAAACCCGCTTATCTCCTCAATATAGTGAGGCTTAAACAGGTTAATCTTAGTCACCAGCTTCTTACATTCACAAGTGTGTTCACATACCATGACAACTCCTTACATATAGTCAGTTAGGTCAACATCCCTTGAATGTAGGTAAGTCTTGATCAACTCATCTGCAAACTCCTGGTCAATACTTCCAGAGTCTAGGTCAGCTATCAATTTGATTGCTAATGCAGTGTAAAACCCGTATTCGGTTATTGCCCATGGCTCTATATCAAATATATAGTCACTAAAACGGTTCAGGAACTCTATTGTGCTCATTGTAATTCTCCACTCTTATTTTAATTTCTCTAGCTACAAACATACACACCCTGTAACTACACATAGTCTTCCCGAAAGTCAGCAATAGCGTGACTCTCTTAGCTGTAATACATCTATCACAACTACATTGGTGATATTTGCTAGGTACAAGTCTTGATATAAATACCTTGTTAGGCATTGCCATAAACATCTTAAATTCTATCTCCTTGCATACATCCATGAGACCTCCTGTAACTATCTCTAAGACAATATAAGACTTACCATACACAATGTGCAGAGTAAGCCTTTAAACATCATACAGAGCCTTCTAGCGCCTCTGACTTGCTTCTAATCAACTTGTAAGGAGATACAAACGTAAATATACGGTTATACTCCTCATTGTCACACTCAGATGGATGAAAATGCTCTTCAGCCAACGTGGATACATCAATAAATTCAAACATAACTATTCCCCAATGTTATATGAACAACCATTCTCTTGACGGGTGATATCCTTACGTGGAATACCATTGCCAACTAGGTCAGCAATACACTCATTCTGAATGTCATACTGGTCTTGATACTGAACAAATGAGTTAACTCCCTTGTCCATCAATATTGATAAACTAAATAAAACTACAGTCGAAACAATCACTGCACATGTTATTAATAACACCATGTTTATAGTATTATTATTATTACCAATACTCGCACTACGCTCTAATTTTCTACGCATTTCCTACTCCACTTATATTAATTTAAAGGGAGACCACATAACGTGATCCCCCCTTGGTATTACTAGTCACCGAATACATCATCTTCAGTGAACGGAGAGTTATAGAACAACTCTTCAGTACTAAACTTAGCAATGAATGCAGCTTTACCAGCTGGGTTACCATTCACCCAAGCAAGGTTAATCTTCTTGCCTTTAGCGTTAACTCGAAAGACCACTGTACCCTTAGGTAAAGTTTCCATCTGAAGCACTGCCTCACGCTCTTTAAAGTACTGACCATCAACATTATCCCAATGTGCTTGGATCGAACTATGTAAGTTCAAGATTCCACACTGGTTACCTTCGGAATCATATACGAATACACCAGGTGCATTGTTGTATACGATAGGAGTTACTGTTGCTTTTACTGAGGTATTTGCTTTCATAATATGTTCCGTATTAATAAAGAATTAAGACACGAAGTTGTGTCATTTATATAAGAAGAAAGGTTCGCTTGACCTAACTGTTAGTTAAGTACTCTTGCCCTATCTTCATACATAGAGTAAGAAGGGTTAGTATGTGTGAGGGTTTGATTTGAGTGAGGATGGTGGTTGTGGTTAGTATTAGAGTGGGTGTGAAATGTAGGAGGAGAGAGGTAGAGTAAGATATATGGAAGTTTATAAGAGGTAAACCTAATTAAACCAGTGGTATAGCCCGTAGCCAGTAGCTTTCCTTGCCCTATCTTGTTGGTTGTTTGGTGTGATTTGTTGGTGTGATTTCTTAGCTTGTGGTAAAAATATACCCCACCCGTTAGGGTGAGGATTAGGCTTAGGCCTTGGCTTCGTCTGATGCTAGGCGTAGTGCTTTGCGATGAGCGAATAGGTCTGCTAGTGTCATGTCAGCGTCTGCTAGAGCTTCGTTGACCATGTTGGTTGATGCTACTTCCATAGCGATGGCACCGTTAGCTAGTGAGATCATAGCTGAGTCGGTGAAGAGTGCTGCGTGATTCACTTGTGATGCGATGAATGCTGTTGTACGTGCTACTTGCTTGAACATATGTAATTCCTTAAGGTTAATTTAATTGTGGTTGGTACCGTTCATTGAATAAGAAAGCTTTTGCTGTTGGTGTGAAAGGCTTAACGTCCCTTGGTAGTCTTATAGGGGGGGGGTCTTTGTTTGTTCTAGTCTCTGCTTCTTAAGTACTGTGTCAGCCTCAACATATAATATTTCTGAAAATACCTATATTAGTTTTTCTGTATATACGGGGTACTTGTAAAGAGAGACGTACTTATGTACTATCCTCTTATACTACTCCTGTTAAGGATATATAGGTGAGTAAGGCGAAGCGAAGCGAGAGCCTTACGAACCGTGTATTGTATTAATGATCTGTTATATGTAGACTATGACTCTATTATAAATATTATAGCGGTTATTGTTATGGATCAAGCACTAGAGGTTAGAGAGGAGTTCCTAAGTAAGGAAGAGTTTGTTATGGCTCTACCTAAGGGATTCAAGAATAAAGTAAGTGACGAGCTAATGTCCTCTATCAATGGGGTGTTACAAGATCAAGGTACTAGAGACCAGCTTAGAGAGAACCTGATAGGTTATGGTAGTGTGTTGGCTCAGGGTCGTTATAAGATGGACGACTATGTGGCTGCAGTTAAGTATGTGAGCCATAAGGTACTAGGGTCTAGTAATCTGGAGGCATATGTAAAGACCTTCCCAGAGCGTTATAAGAGGCTTCTAGATGATGGTGTAGATAACCATCGTATTAGTGCGTATTCTTCTGCATATAATAAGAACCAGTTGGTTAATAAGATCCTTGAGCAGTCCCTTGTGCCTTCATATTTGTTGAATGCTGATGTGTTCCAGAGGGCGTTGAATGTTCAGGCTGATTTGATGACAGATCCAGGTGTTAGTCATAAGGTGCGGAGTGATGCTGCTAATAGTCTTTTGACCCATCTTAAGAGGCCTGAGAGCATGAAGATAGAGTTAGAAGTGGGGGTAAAAGAGGATCAGTCTATAAATGAGTTGAGGGCTGCTACAATGGCCTTGGCTGCTAATCAGAGGGACATGATTAAGTCTGGTATGATGAATGCGAAAGATGTTGCCCATAGTAAAATAATCGAAGGTGAGGTGGTATAGAGATGGAAGGTGTATCTGGGTTACAAGGTGTTTTGACTGATCTGTTTGGTCAGTATATGTCTGGTGATATGAAGTATGAAGAGTATGCTGCTAATGTGCAGATGATTCAGCAAGGTGATCCAGATATATTCCAGCAGGTTCAAGATGTAAATACTGCTCAAAAGGGTAAGATGCTGGATAGCTTACAGTTTGATACTGATGGTTATGGTATGGACAATTGGAGTGATGCTGGTCTTAGAAATATCAAATCTGGTAACTTAGACGTACCCTTTGGAATTGAGGGAAATGATAGCTTTTTGCCTATAGGTGAAGAGGTGTTGGGTGCGGCTGGAAGCGATGGTAGGGTGTTTATGTCGGGTAGGGCTGTGGCTGGTAATGATAGGCCTCTTCCTGAAGTGCTGAGGCATGAAGGTAGTCATAGTGTTTTTAATTTTCCTGACATAGGAAGGAGCGCTGAGGAGGGTCTGGTTAGGCAGCGTGATAATCAATATTCACAAATAAATAATACGGCGCAATCTTCTATACCTCAAATGACAGAGGTGCAAGCCAATCAACTTGATTACATAAATTCCAATGTTAATAATCGCCAAATTAACGAGCCATTAAAAATAAAAACCCCGGTGGAAGATGATGGCTCTATGTGGAACCAATTTACCAGCATGTTTTAATAAGATTGACGGGGAAACCTTTAATCATAGTAATATAATGTTCAATTTTAACACTATTGACGATTTTATAATAAATATAAAAAATTTTGTAATAATAATTAAATATATCTCATCTTATGTGATTATTAATTGTAATAATAATGATGAGTTTAATAATCTATTAAATAAGATGGAAACAGCTTACTCTGTTTTTATTTATAAGCAGGAATGTCTATGTCAGAATTAATTAAACCAAAATCGGTGGAAGATTATTTAAATGAAATATCTTACATCGTGGATCCAAACTATGTTCCAAGTGACTTCGCTCTAGAATTTATAAACTTTATTAAATTAGTAGAGGGTGGTGATCCAGAGAATAAATCACCAGTAGTTCACTTCCATATGGTAGATAATTTTGTCTCAGATGACGACGATTTAGATGTTATTAACATGTGTCACCGTGGTATTGCCAAATCAACTCTCAAAGAGTATCTGATATTATATTTAGGTGTGTTTAATGAGTTACCTTCCTTCGGTGCAGTACCGTATGCCCTATACGTGTCTGACAGTGTAGAGAACGGTGTTAAGAAGATGCGTAAGAGTTTGGAATACAGGTGGCAGAACTCTGATTTCCTACAAACATACATACCTGAGATTAGATTCACTGATGTTCGATGGGAATTTAAGAATAAGCAGGGTAATTCCTTCGTAGTAAGTGGATACGGTGCTAAAACAGGTGTACGTGGTACTCGTGAGAATGGTAGCCGTCCTGTTTTGGCCCTATTAGATGATTTGATTAGCGACTCTGATGCTCGATCTACTACAGTTATCGCTGACGTAGAGGATACGGTATATAAGGCCATTGATTACGCATTACATCCAACTAAGCGTAAGATCATATGGTCAGGTACTCCGTTTAACTCAAGAGATCCATTATACAAAGCTGTTGAGTCTGGTGCCTGGAAAGTCAACGTATACCCGGTGTGTGAGACATTCCCATGTACTAAAGAAGAGTTCCGTGGATCATGGGAAGACAGATTTAACTTCGATTACGTTACCAAGCAGTACAATAAGGCAGTTAAAACAGGTATGATATCCGCCTTCAACCAGGAGCTAATGTTACGCATCATGTCAGATGAAGATAGATTGGTTCAAGATGGAGATATCGTTTGGTATGAACGTAATGTGCTTCTTAAAAATAAAGGAGCTTATAACTTTTATATCACCACTGACTTCGCTACAAGTGAGAAGACAAGTGCTGACTACAGTGTTATATCTGTCTGGGCACACAACAGCAACGGTGATTGGTTGTGGGTAGATGGTATATGCAAGCGTCAGCTTATGGATCAAAACATTGATGACCTGTTCCGATTGGCTCAGATGTATAAATCGAACTTACAGCAGGTAGGTATTGAAGTATCCGGACAACAGGGCGGATTCATCCAATGGATCCAACGTGAGATGGGTATTCGTAACAACTACTTCACTCTTGCATCTGAGAGTAATAACAACAAGGCAGGTATACGACCTACGACCAACAAGATGCAACGATTCAATATTGTGTTACCTTGGTTCAAGTCTAAGAAGATATGGTTTCCTGAAGAGATGAAGCATGATCCGATCATATTGGAAGCTATCGAGGAGCTCTCATTAGCCGCAGCAGCAGGCTTTAAGAGTAAGCACGATGACTTCATTGATACTATTTCAATGCTTGGCTCGCTCAATCCTTGGAGGCCTAGTGAGGACGTGTCAACTACCATTAATGACAGGAACTCTGTATTATGGGACGATGACGATGAAGACGATTCCTCACACTACGATTCATACATTGTATAGAGATACAGAATGACTACAGCAGCAGAGTATGCAGAATTAGCAGCAATTGAAGCGAACAGTGCACAAACTGCAGCTGTGGATGTACAGAATCAGGTAGCTGTAGCTGAGTCATCAGCTAATGCTGCTGCATATGATGCGTATCGTGTCGCCATGGACGTTAATGATGCTGAAGACGCTAAGAACAGCTCTCAGGTTCACTCTATAACTTCAAAGAACCATAAGGAGCAGGCTGACTTGTGGGCAAATGCTGATCCCAATGTTTTACTGGCTCCTGGTAAGTATTCCGCAAGGCACTATGCTGCCCTAACTGGTAGTGGTTTAGGTGCTTTATCAACCGACCTGGGAACACTTCAGGATAATACTGCAGCGCAGCAAGTTATTGTTGATAATGCTTTAGCAATTATCGCAGGCAGGTTAAATACCGGTGATGTAAACTTTGATTTAAGTAATATTAATGCAGACATCTTATTACTACAGCAAGGATACAACACAGTACTGTCTACTACACTACTACTGGCCCAGTACAATACTGATACTCTTGGGTTAGCTGATTTTGCTAAATCCAGTCAAATATCTATAGATAATAAGATATCTGCTTATTTGGATGAAGCAGGACAAACCACGCTGCAGTCTATGCTATCAGGTGCGACTAACGCCACTAAGCTAAGTTATGCAGGCATAGTAGTTGATCCAGACACAGGTACTATAACTAACGCTGCAGGATCTGCTATATCTACCGAGTATGGTGCACGTCTTGCTGCTGTCGAGTCTATTATGGACGGCCAAGGCAAGTACACTGTAACAGTTCAACAGCAGCTTAACGACAGTATCGCTACCGTACAGCAGGCTATGGAATCTAGTGTTGATGTTGTAGCAAAAAGCGTCACTGACTTAACCGGTCACCTTACTGATGGTACATTTGCCATAAACCTAAGCCTCGCAACTGTCGATGGCTCAGACTCAATTCAGACATATGTCACTGCACAGACCGACTCACTAGTTGTGGTCTACTCAGGTGAAGATCACACCACTCAGACTGGTATGTCTAATGGAGACATATACATAGAGAAGACCACTGCCTCCACTGCAGCAGGCGGCTCTGTAGATGTAATCAACACTTATAAGTACGACACCGATTGGACAGTCATAGGAAACAATGCTAACACAGTTGCACTTGCTGACTTAGTAGATGGTAAGCGAGCCATATATAACAATGCTGCTGATGATGAACCATCAGGTGATCTTAACGACTTATGGATTCCTACTGATCCTATAACATTACCTTACGAAGGTTCTATTATACCCAAAGAGGTGTACTCATCAAATGGCACAGATTGGGAGGTAGCTACTAAGTTTACTTCTGATATTGGAGCAGTTGACGAAAGGGTTACATCAGTAAGCACTAAGTACTCTGTTAAAGTAGACGCAGCAGGACACGTAGCAGGCTTTGGACTAATATCCACATCTAACGACGACAACGTTGTTGCAAATGGCTTCAGTGAATTTACAATTGCTGCTGACTCTTTTAAGGTCGGGGGTGTTGACCCAGATGGTGTAGCACATACTAGTGTTCCTTTTAGAGTGATCACAGGGTCAGGCATTTGTGTTCTGTCTACAGGTATTGAAGAAGGCAATAAGACTAAAGAGGAGTGTACAACATTAGACCCAGCCGGTGTCTGGCTGGCTCCAGGTACTTGGATGAAAGACGCCTATATGGAGGCGGCAAGTATCTCTGGTCTGTTAACTCTTGAAGGTACTATTAATAATTCATTAATTGTTCTCTCCCCTAGTGATGTAGGTGCGGTTTCTACTATTGAGTACAACGCCAACAATCAAACATCAGGGTCTGTATCTCTCAATGTAGCAGGAACCGGACTTACAAAATTAGGTAATAATCTAATTAAAGCTGCTGGCGGGACACAATGGACTATGGGGGCTTACTCCTCTCAGTCATATACGGGTGGTGCAGTAACTGGGTGCATTATTGCCTCTGGTGGTACAGGAGCAATACGCTTCATGTTTGGACTAAACTCTGATCCTGCTACAAACTCCAGCTACAGTTCAATAGACTATGCGATATACGCAAATAATGGTTCATACTCTTGTTATGAGAGTGGTATTAGCAAAGGGGTACTGTTAAGTGCTGCTCCTGCGGTGGGCGATATGCTAGCCGTGGAGTATGACGGTCTGTCTGTGCGCTACTACATAAATGGTACAGAGTATAAGACCACTCCTGCTACCACCGGACTAAAATTACACATGGACTCGTCTTTCACGTCTACGGTGGTTAACTTAAAGAATATCGCATTCCAGTCTATGTCTGATCTCAATGTTCCTCTTGTAGATGCATATAACAGAGCTGAGGAGATTAAAGATAGTATATATTTTGTAGACGGTGTTACAGGACTTCGTACTGTCACAATTGATGGTGGTAACATATCTGCAGGTACTGTAGATGCTGATCAAATACATGCAAATGCGATCACTTCGGCTAAGATTGATGCAGGAGCAATAACCACAGCTAAGATTGATGCAGGAGCCATAACAGCTGTTAAAATCGCAGCCGGAGCTATAACAGCCACTAGTCTTACAATAACGGGCCCAACCTCTGTAGCTTCAGTACTGACACCGTCGCTTTTAGGGGCTCCAACTATAGCTCAGAATAATACAGCTGCAACAACAGCTAATTGGTCAACAGTTACAGACAATGATGGCAATATGCCAGCTTCTAACGCAACAGCTAACCAGACAGATGCGGCAGCGTTAACTGCAGTACGTAATGACGGACTGGTTCGTAGCAATCTACTTAAGGTAGAGGAGTGGACAGAAGGTAGATCTTCTTGGTCTGATGAGTTTTCTGTATATGGTGGTGCTAGTACTAACGTAATATCATCTGTAACAGGGCCTGAAGGTATTCCAGTGTTGGCATGGAAAGCCACAACCACAACTAACCAAGCACCCTCAGGTGACTGGTCAGGTGGTTTTATACATAACCTTGCTGAGTCAGCTAACAGATTCAATCACTCAAATGCACACAGGTTCGTTTGTTGGGTCAAGCTGTCATCAATCTCATATAATTTCTATATGGGATATGGAAGTAATGATGTATCAGCACTAAATAGTACTACAGTTAATACCAACCCTTATTCGTTCTCTAATAACAAGCCACCTACAGCAAACAAGTGGTACCTCATGGTAGCTGTCACCCATGGATCAGGGTCAACTGCCACTAGTGCGTCCGGTGTATCTGGTTGGTACGATCCTGTTACAGGCACTAAGGTGAAATCAGCGTCTTCAGAGTATAAGTTTCTAGCTACCTCTACAAACAATACTATACGAATGGCTATGTACCGAAACCCTGTAGGTATTACGGCTGAGTATTACGCACCTAGATGGGATGTATTAGATGGAAGTCAGCCTTCTGTAGTATCTATTCTAAACAGTGCCACTGTTGGAGCAACTTGGGGTACAAACCTAGGAGGACAACCCACAGATACTGAACTACTTAACACTAATACAACTGCATCAGATATAGGATACACAGGTGATTTAGACGCCAATAATATAACTAACACTAATGACCTCACTGACGGCGCTAATCTAGGAGGAACAGCTGTTTGGGCTAATGTAACAGGTACGTCCGGTATAGAGACAAAATTAGGCTCTGCCCAGAAAGTATCTGATTTCTCAGACACTGTATTTGCATCTAACAATACAGCCCCATTTCGTGTAGTTACAGGAGGAGGAGTTTGTGTTGTTGGAGGGGTGGATAACACTTCACTATCACAGAGTCAGTGTAACAACACATCAGGTGGTGTTTGGTTAGGTAATGGAACTTGGATAAATTCAGCTTTCATTGCTGATGCTACAATTGATGCAGCTAAGATTCGTAATCTTCAGGTAGATGAATTAGCTGTAAACAGTCTGATTGCTTCCGCCATAGATGTTGCAGAACTTACAGCCGATAATATAAAAGTCGGTACTCTGACTGGTGTGGCTATAGCCGCTACAACTATAACAGGCGGTACCATCACAGGTGGTAGCATAATAGGTGGTGTAATACAGGGAGCTATAATAGCCACATCAGCCTACGCCGCATCAACCGACTATGGATCAAACTACTATGCCTACTCTGTTGGAGTGTCAGGTACTGCCAGTTCCACTACCTCTGGTGGCTCTGTAGCAGGTGTAAACCAGCTAATTAAGCCTTACAATTACTACGTTAATTCTCTAGACAGTATAGTAAGTAGTAATTCTAACCAGTGGAGGTATCGTAGGTTAAACGTGACACCTACTATAACTGGTACTGTAAAAGTAACCTCCCAGTCAAACAGCTACTATGATGGTAACCGAAATGTCATATGTGGTTATGTCCGTCTTAGCGTGTATTCTGCCAGCAGTGGTGGAACACTTATTGCACAGAAAGCTTTTCAAATTAAGGTAGTAGCTAAAAATCCTTCAGGTACACGTACCCAAACATACTCTGCTGGAGGCTGTTCATTCTCATTATCATATGGCCTCACATACTGGTCAACATCAGACGGATGGTCATCATGGTTCCACAACAGAATAAACACAAACGACATCACCTACTCTATTACCTGTGACTTACCATTTAACGATAATAATAGTACAGGAATATATACCACTGTAGATTACTACAGTGTAGGTAATGGGCTGGCCTTAGGTAATAAGCACATCACTACTACGGATACCGCTGACAATGATTATTAGACAATATAAGAATGCGACACTGACAAAAACACTAGTGTTTGAGTCAGATATACCATTGGAGTGGGTTAGTGACATAAACAACTCATTTTCAGATGTACTGTCAGGTAAGTACTGCTCACAAGCTGCTAAGATAAAAACAGGTGTGTATGAAATACACCTTATTGGGTCATGTGCCTACTCATCCCCAATATCAAATACAAAATTCATTCCTATATACAAGGTCGGGTATGACACACATACCTTAGATACATGGACAGAGGTCTATTACTCAGGATACGCTTTTGAAGTACCTGATATTATTAAGTCTGATACTTTAAAAGTAATGACATCTCTCAAGTATGACAATGAGGGTACTCTTACTGAGAGTTCCTTTTACGTTACACGATTGGACGGGTATGACGAAGAGTTTGAGAGAATAGCCACACAAATGGGTATTACTCAGGATGTGAGTTCGGCTCATTATATAAAGGTTAACTTAGATGGTAGTATCATATCAGATCCTACCTACTACATTAGGGAGGCGTAATGATTCCAATACACCCGTCAAGGAACTATGAAGCACATGATCTTCCTGATGCATCAATCATAGTAGTGCGCGGATATAGAGAAGGCTGTGGTAAGACTTCGCTAGCATGTGGAATAGCTCAACAGCTATCAAAAGATAATAGTGTACAAGTAGTGACCTCTGACTCAATTGGAGTTAATGGTGTAGACTTCCAAAAATATATGGTTGATCAGCTTGGTCTAAACACAGCTCCGTTCATTATTGTCAATGAAGCACAAGAGAATTACGATGTAACTATATACGACACCTCGTGTGACATTGATGCAGATATGACAATGTATATAGCTCCGCCTCTCTGTGAAGATGTTTCATTAGGTGTTATTGACACAGTTGGTAGAAACTTCCGTGATAGTGTGTCTCGTGCTCTGGCTGATATGTATGGTGATGTGGATATTACTTTTGTTGATGAAGGGGCCATAAGTACCAATGGTAATAGTAGATGGTTAAATGCTACTGATTGGTTAGTACTAAAAGAACTTGAATGTATGTTTCTACAGGACACTGATATTGGAAATGTAAGGAAGTATATTAGAGAGGCGTCTCTTGACTCTGGTTGGTCTGCAGGTGTTAAGCTGTAAATAATTTAATGAATATAGGAAGTAAATATCATGGCTTGGTATAGCGTAGGTACGGTGACTGTAACAAACAACTCACCTACAGTGGTAGGTGTTGGTACTAATTTCATATCAGTAGTCAAACCAGGACATATATTCTATGGATCTGATAAAGCTCTATATGAGATTCTAAATGTGGTATCCGATACGCAGTTAACCCTGAGCATTGTATATGACGGAAATACTACAACAGGATCCACATACGCAGTTATACCTACCCAAGGTATGGTTCCATCTTTAGTGACTCAAGTACAATCACTTATAGGTGATTACGCTAGTGTGCGAGATACTGTAGGTACAGGTAAGTTTCCTGCAGGCGCGTCTAATACTCCTGGTATCTCATTTATTGATGACCAAGATAGTGGGGCTTTCCTAGTAGCACCTGGGTCATGGGCATTGGTGTGTGGTGGTCTTACAGGTGTTTCTCTAACACCATCAGTAACTACCTTAAACTATAGTGGTGTTCCTAAGGTGTCTACCAGTGCATCTGGAGCCACAGTATCAGGTACTGTTGTTGCTACAGAGGTACAAGTAGGTGTTAATACTATGTCTAGCCTAGCTGCTCGTATAGCTGTGTTAGAGCCGTAATGAATTGCAATAAGCAGGTAGTTATGTATAATTTGAATCTATTCAATATCTACAAGGTACACTAATGAAGGTTTCTCGATTATTAGACTACCTACGCTTTGGTGAGTTATCTGATTTAGCTGTCAGTGATATATCTGAGCCGGTAAATCTAAGTAAACTATACTCATATATTAATCGAGGACTTAAGAAGGTCAACTCTGAGCTAAGTATCTTAGAAGAAGAGGCCTCCTTCACAGTCACGACTGGTGTATACTCATACCCGATTCCTGATCCATTGATCCTACGTGTCAGTGCTGTTTACGACCAAGATGGTAAAGAGCTTCCTCTTAACATCGAAGGCGATGACCGCAGTGTATTCACGTCTAGCTTCAACACGGTTGAGTTCATTGGACACAGAGACAATGCTAACAACCTGATTACCACACTGTCTGTTATTTACCTAAAAGACTTTGATGAGATTACTGACAGCGATGAAGAGATCGCTATTAGTGATGGACTAATTGAAGTACTAACTAACTATGTCGCTTATTTGGCTCATGGATCAGTTAACATGGCAGAGGGTGGTTCAGCCTCTAAGTATCAAACTCAGTACGAGATTGAGCTGGGTAAGGCGCGTAAGTTTGGTTACAAAGCTCAGATGTTTAACAATGTAGATAAATTACGTGAAAGAGGCTTTGCATAATGGCTAAGATTTCCACAGGTGCTTCCACAGCTGCCGTAAAGCATAACTATAGTCATACTATTAAACTTGTACGTAATGACACCTCTCCTGAGCTGAATCTGACACTCACCGATGGTACTGATAACACTGCAGTGGACTTGACCAATGTGGCTTCCATATTGCTTAAAGTTCGTCCACTAAATGGTACCGTAGTAAAGATAAACATACCTGTGTATCGTATTGCTCCATTTACCACTGGTAAGGTATTTATGCAGTGGCCTACAGACGCATTGGATACTGCTGGTGTATTTACCGGTGAACTTGAGATGACTTACTCAGACGGTAAAGTGCAGACTGTATTTGATGAGCTTAAGTTTGAGGTACGCGGAGACTACTAATGGCTATTAAGATAGGTTCACTAAAGCGGATCAATCTTGAGGTAGCTTCTTTAATATACCAAAAGCTTGAAGTAGCAAACCTTGCCTATGCTAAACCTGAGGTAGGAACACTCACGTATTTAGATCCAGAGTTCTCTGATGTTTACCTAGATCCTGACACCAAGAATAAGGTAACTCATGAAATATCAGTTATTATGGATTCATACTTCGTAAGTGTGTCTTTAGCAAAAACTGATAATACCAGTGCGGTAGACACATACGCTATAGCCCTCAGAAAGGCTGTAGAAGAGATTGTTAACCTAGGTGATACATCTTTACTAAACATAACTAAGAACGTCTTAGACGAGTCTGTAGTAACTGACATAGTACGTTTGTCTATAAACAAAGCGTTTGATGATAATGCTTCAATGTCAGAACACTTCAACGTACAGACTATTAAAACATTCAACGACTCTATGGTCTCATCAGACCTATTCAACATGGTTGTTGATTACGTCAGAAAGTTTGAGGACTACATTGCAATAGACGACTTTGCAGGAATTGATAAGTACTACAACGGTGCTAAGCACAACGTAGTTGGTGCAATAGATCACGCTGTATTCGCCTTGAACATGTTGAAGGGTGACGTAACTGGTGCTAATGACCTTCTGATCAATATACAGACTAGTAAATACGTACATGAGACCGTTGGTTTTGTAGATGCACTCAGAAAGGTGTCAATACACGCCCTGGTGGACGCTCCACTAGTATCTGATGTAGTTGCACTAGTTATGCGAAACAAGCTTAACGACTCTACTGATGGCCTTACAGATACCCTGGCACTTGCCAGTGAATTGTCTAAGGGCGATATGCTTGGTGTACTAAGTACGCTACGTAAGCGTATATCCACTGTGTACTCAGATACTCAGTCAATCACTGATGCACATGTGATCGGTACAACAAAGTATGTGCACGATACCGTACAAATGGATGACGCATTTGGCTACTTAGCGCAGGTTGTAGCAAGTAATGATAATTCAACTAGTATGTTGGATTTACTTAAGGTAGTTACCTCTAAGGGTATATCCGATACTCCCATTATCACAGAAAGCTTACAGAAGATCATATCCCAAGCATTGACTGACCAGGCTACAGTGGCTGATGTTGCTGCAATCGTATACCGTAAAAGTGTATCAGACATTACAGATGGGCTATTGGATAACCTGTCAATTTCCACCTCTCTTAAGTACGCTGACGCAGTAGGGACACTATCTACACTACGAAAGAGTGTAATTACTAAACTTGTAGATACTACTGGTACCACTGACCTAACTAAAATGGTTATGTCTAAGTATCTGCACGATGCGGTAGGTATAGACGACTCGTTTGACTTCCTTGGTAAGGTTAACTTCACTAAGGGAAATGTAACTATAGTCAGTGACTTGCTGAGTATAAGGCTATTTAAGGAACTAGAGGATACGATATCAATATCTGAGCTGTTCAAAAAAGACATTACACGTAACGTCAGTGACTCTTCTATAGCTACTGATGTACTTGCAATGATAATACAGAGCAGAATGGTTACCTCAACAACATCTCCCCTAGATCATATTGTGATACGTAGCAGTATGACTAAGAATGATGATGTTGGTATGCTTAGCGCACTTAAAAAGGTTATTATTAACCGAATACAGGATATTGTAGGTACTACAGACAGTTTGTCACGGAGTATCAATAAGGTATTCCATGATGGGGTTGCAGTAGACGACTCGATCTCTGTTCGAGAAAAGACACTACTAACTAAGCTGAACGTAGCTAGTGCATTTGATCTACTAAAAATTCAGACCTCGAAAGGGGCAACTGATGTTGCGAGTATGTCTGATACAATTACTGTATTATACATTCCTGGCAGCTTAATGCTGTTTAACAGCGTTTCATTTAACGAAAGCACCTTCGGGTAAAGGAGAAGTAAAATGCTTAACGATAAGCTATCTCTAACTGGTGCGCTGACTGTCTCCGTAAATGGCGAAGTTGTGCGTGACATTAGAAACCTGGTAGTAACCTCTGGTAAAGAATTGGTTGCTGCTAACTTACAAGGCGGTACTGTTACACCAATCACTCACATGGGTGTTGGTAGTGGTACTTCTGCAGCTGCTGCTGGTGACGTTGCTCTAGGAGCACAGATAGATCGTAATGCTCTGTCTACTTCTGGTGGATCTGTTACTGCTGCTGTAGTTACATATGAGTGTACTTGGTTACCGGGTGACGGTACTGGTGCTCTTACAGAAGCAGGCTTATTCTCTGCTTCAACCGGTGGTGAGATGTTGGCACGTACTGTATTCCCTGTAGTAAACAAGGGTGCAGACGACAACGTTACTATCGTGTGGGATGTAACAATTTCTTAAGGGAGTAATTTGATGGCGATTAAGTACAGCAACAACGCTAAAGCAACTTTAGCTAGTGCTATAAATAGTACAGTTACTACAATCACTGTAGTAGATGGTACCTCATTACCTACGTTAGGTGCTGGGGATGTGATGTACTTAACGCTATCAGATCTCAGTAACACTGTTAATGAAATTGTTAAGTGTACAGCCATATCAGGCACTACATGTACAATAGTGCGCGGGCAGGAAAGTACTGCCCCTTTATCTTGGATAGTTGGATCAAATGTCCAGCTACGTTTAACAGCAGGAGTCCTAGAGACCCTGTTGGATGGAAAAATAGATGACAGCCAGGTACTAAAGAATGTACCTGCTAACGCATTGTTCACTGATACGAACACAACTTACTCAGTAGGGGATGGCGGTCTAACGACCCATAACTTTACTACGACTGACCACAATAAATTAAATGGTATCCAGTCAGGCGCTACAGCAGATCAAGACTTGTCTGCACTAGCGCCAAAGGCTAGCCCAACATTTACTGGCACAGTCAATAGTCCGGGGTACTTTACCACTTCCTCAGCTGCACATACTTTCACCACTGCGTACGGTAATATCACCCTTGGCCCTGGAAATAGTAGCTGGGGGCATATACAAACTGACCGTGGCCTATTCTACATGAACAAAAGCGTTCATGTTAATGGTGGGATATATAAGTACGTCGGTGGTGCTGAATACTGGCATCCCAACAACGACGGTAGCGGTTCCGGGCTAGATGCAGATACTTTAGATGGACAGCAGGGTTCTTATTACGCAACAGGGACTCACTTGCACGATTCCCGTTACATGCGGAAAGATTCTGCTAACACTATAAGCAACTACAGCTATTTAAACAGGTTCTACTCCAACACCAACGGTGCATCCACAGCAGGAGGGCAATCCTCCTTAGAGGTGTATACATCTGGTGCAGGTAATGACGCATTTATGGCCTTCCATGTCGGCGGCGATTATGCAACTTATTTCGGTTTGGATGGTGACACTAACGACCTGTTCGTAGGTGGTTGGATTAAGGGTGCATCACGTAATAAGATTTGGCACCAAGGTAACGATGGCTCAGGCTCAGGTCTAGATGCTGACTTATTGGATGGTGTTCAAGGTTCAGGGTACGCTAAGGTACTAGGTCGTGTAGTCACAAACTGTAATGATGCTGCGTACCGTATTCCTGGAATGTATGGTTTTAGTGACGTACCGACTAATGGAACGGGTAAAAACTACTCGTCGATGGTAGTTGCTGCGAACATAGATACAGGGCTTCAAATAGCTGGCGGATATTCCAACAACGAGCTTTATTTTAGAGGGTGGTCTAGTTACGGTTCAACATACTACGCATGGCATAAATTATTCCATACTGGTAATGATGGCAGCGGTTCTGGTTTAGACGCTGACTTGTTGGATGGTCAACAAGGATCATATTACTCTCCTGCGCACTCGCACCCGTACCTACCAATCACTGGGGGTACGCTTACAGGTAACCTAGCTATAAGCGGAGGTAATGAAAGACTTACTGTCGGTGGTACTACCACAGTAGATACCATAGACGGTAACCGCCCTAACATTACGTTAATGGGCGGTGTGTATCCGCACATGACCATAGATTCCCGTAATGCGGGTAACACTGGTACGAACGGTAATCATGGCCCCGTATTCTCATTCGTGCAACGATTAAGCACATCTGGGTATAGGCGTTTTGCTATAGGTACTGCAGGGTATAATGGCGATAGATTATCATTCGGGTATGCTGATAATAACCCTAACCCGCACCACGGTATGGGAATAGATTCTACTGGCGGTATGATGTACCTAACAACAGGTGCACAGCTTATTGTTAACGGTAGTGTCAGTACACCTATACTCTATGACAAGGATAATACAGCGTACTACACTAATCCGGCGTCTAACTCCCATCTAAATATGTTATCAACTGCTGGCACAATTACTACTCCTAAAATTATAATGACGGGGGATCAGTCAAGGGGCAAATTGAGTGTATGGGCAGGTAATACATACGGCATTGGAATGGGCTCAGGTTATAACTTCGGTGGTCTAGTGAATGAATACGCAATGACCTTCCAGATGAGCAACACCGCTAATCGAGGTTTTTGGTGGGGGGACTCATCACATACAAACTCTCAAGGAGCAATGTCGTTAACTACTACAGGTAAATTAACAGTAGCCTCTGGTATTCGTGTTGGCTACGGTGAAACTGACACGACTGCACCAGTCGGTGGATTGCAGGTATCTGGAATAGGCGTATCTAATACAAGCTTTAGAGCACCTATCTTCTATGATACTGACAATACAGCTTACTACACTAATCCAGCGTCTAACTCCCACCTGAACACATTATCAACCGCTGGTACTATTACTGCGCCACAATTCCATAGCACCGCAAATGGTACTGGTATGAACTATAAGGTTGGTGATGATGCTTGGATAGGTGACACCAACGTAGCCAATACTATACGCATCCAAGGGAACCAGAGCGCAGCTAACGGTTATATTTCTTTCGGAAGTAGTAGTAACACTACTCTCGGTCGTGCAGGGGCAGGCGCATTAACGTGGGGTGGTAATACAGTATGGCACTCAGGTAACGACGGCTCTGGTTCTGGCTTAGATGCAGATTTATTGGATGGATACCAAGGTTCCGAGTATGTTAAGAACAGTGACACACAGCGAACAGGTGACGCATACTGGGATATAAATTCTACCAAGCTCACTTCAGCCGAGATTAGAAGACAATTAAACACTACTAATACTAATATTGTCGCGGTTGATGACGGCACTGCACCAGAAGGCGGTTGTTTTCAGGCGACAGGGTATGTCAGTTTGATGGCTTCCGATTACTGGAAGATCGATGAGGATGCAACATATCAGTTTGAGGTTTGGGTTAAGTTCATATCAGGAACAGGCACGAGTCAATTATTGTACGCAGGCTGGGGCGCATACGATGTAAACAAATCATACTTCGGCAACACTAATAGGTATTGGGGCGCGTCAAGTGAGGCATTTGACGCTGACTCCCGTAACGATGGGGTTTGGCATAAAGTGGTTGGACGCATAGGCCCGGGGCAATTCACTGCCGGGACTGAGTATGCTAAACCGTTATTACTTCTAAACTACAGTACTGGCTCTAACGTGACACGCTATTGCGGTCTAAAAATGTATCGCGCAGACGAAAAACTAACGTCTTCGATTAGGCAGATGTCGGTATCAGCTAAGAACGGTACTGTTGATGGGCATATCAGTACCTTCCTAGACTCAGCGGGTAATGTTAATACTGCTGGTGCAATGACGGCTACAGGTATCGTCACATCGAGCGCGTCACATAGAGCACCTATCTTCTACGATACTGATAACACTGCGTACTATACCAATCCAGCATCTAACTCCCACCTGAATACACTAACGCTAGCTGGAACTATAACTCAGTCCAGTGTAGGTAACTCTAAATGGCCTTATCTGTTTACAACGAGCGCAGTAGGCAATGATAACGCATCAGGTTTCTGGACAAGTAGTTCAGGTTATCCAGATATGCGCCTACGTAAAGATGGTAGTGCCGTTAAGGCTCTTATATCTTCATGGGAAAGAAGTCATGTTTCCTACGGTTTCGATGTCACTGGTACGTTAACTACCACAGATACTATCACCACTCCACGTATTAATGTGAGACCTGCAGCTAACGCTGGCCCTTGCTTAATAAGCTTCTCAGACAATATTCCGTCGGCAGGACAGAACGGTACCATTGAGTACACTCACTCGGATGCAAACAGCCTCGGTGCTGGGGAGTCATTCCATGTATATGGTACTGAAACATCGCTGAATTTCCATGTCGCTGGAACTGGATTATTCACTGGTAACGTCACTGCGTACTACTCAGATGAACGCCTAAAGGACTTTGAGGGAACTATACCTAACGCGCTAGATAAGGTTAAGCAACTTAACGGTTACTACTACAAAGGAAACGATGTAGCAGCTACGTTCGGTTACGACACTGAAGAGCGTCAGGTAGGTGTATCAGCCCAAGAAGTTGAAGCGGTGTTACCAGAGATCGTAGTGGATGCAGCTATCGGTGAAGGGTATAAGACTGTCCAATATGACAAGCTCGTGCCGTTACTAATTGAAGCAGTAAAAGAGTTGACTGCCAAGGTCGAATCCCTAGAAACACAACTATCTCAGAAGGAGATATTATAATGAGCATCACTTATACATGGGAAGTCACTTCCCTTAAAACTAAGAACGAAATCAACGGTGACGGTATTGTATTACCTAACGCCATCTGCCAGAGCTACTGGAAGAAGATTGGTACAGACACTGAAGGGAACGTAGGTACGTTCTCTGGCGCTACACCATTCTCTGCAGCTAACTTGAGTGCAGAAGCATTCCAACAGCTAGACACCCTGACTGAAGCCACTGTACTTAGTTGGATCAAAGCAGTGTGCGTTGGTGGGTATGCTGAGCACATTGATCAACAGATACAGAAGCAGATTGACGAAGGTGTTTCACCTATCAGTGATACAGATATGCCTTGGGCACCTGTGGTTGTTGAAGAAACTACACCTGAACCAGTGTAAGGAGAAGGATAATGGCGGTAACATTAACAAACACAGGTATCCAATTCTCCGATGGTACTGCGCAAAACTCTGCAGCATCTGGGGGTAATGGAGCATTTGCTAAATATACCACTGGATCAGCTACGTTTCTGATTCCAGGAAGTGCTGGTGGTATGATGCTAACACTCACAGGTGGAGGTGGGGGTGCAGGTGCCTCAAACAGTAGGTCTAACTGGAGCTTGGGTAAGACTGGCCCAGGAGGAGGCGGTGGCGGAGCTGTTCGTGCATACTTTCCACTAAACAATAATGTTGCTGTAACTGCTAATATTAGTGTTGGTGCAGGTGGTAATGGCGGAGCCTCTGGTAATGTTGCAGGTAATGCAGGGGGCTCAACCTCAATTAATATTA
>Ga0308018_10000038_pt1 | contig 67075 bp, 60 predicted proteins | sample Neamet282_FD_203130 | JGI IMG/M metagenome (GOLD analysis project Ga0308018, IMG submission 203130) | Marine microbial communities from water near the shore, Antarctic Ocean - #282 | ecosystem: Environmental > Aquatic > Marine > Unclassified | place: Southern Ocean | collected 2014-10-01
GTAGACGTTTCTCTACGTGTTGGCGCTCCTCAGTCTGGCGAAAGCCGACGACCATTTACGCCAGTTCGGTGAACTTTCCCCCAAAAGTTCGCCAAAATGGCAAAAATGGGGGTGCCATGATTCTGCCTTGCCATCAGATGGCGCGCATTTGCCGGCAGCCGAAGCCATCAGAGAAGGTCGCACTCGCGATGCAACTTGCTGATCTGTGGAAGCGAGCATGAGAGCAACCTGCACAGTTTGCCCAAATACGAAGCGGGCCAACACCATGAAGATGTTGACCCGCTCCTAGTTGCGAGGTTATCGCAACCAGTGGAGGCGGCGGGAGTCGAACCCGCGTCCGCCTTTGAATCCAGCAGAGCCGCTACGTGCGTAGACCACTATCGATCTCGCCGCGGTCGGTCAGTGGTCAACCGGGTCCGCAGCCAGCCACCTTAAATCTCGTTCCCTAACCCGGTGGCATGACCAGGGAACCAGCCCGAATTATCGACGTCTCGGAGGACCGCCTCAGGCGGGCGATCCAGGAGACGGGCTACTAAGGAAGAACCTTAAGCGGCCATCGCCATATCAGTGTTGGCAATTAAAAGTTTTCCCAGGGTTTAACGAGGACCAAGAACCTCGGCACGCTGCTCCACGTTCACCAAACACGTCGAAACCGGGACGCCCCCGATGACAGTGCGACCGGCCCTGGGGCCGTCCGCTTCGTGGATCTGTCAAACATCTTTGTAGAATCTAACACCAGTGCGCGACAGAGGTTCGAAATGCAGGTGAACTACCCTGCCTGAGCCGTCGCCAGATGCTGCTCCCGGTACGCCTGAAGCAGCACCTCCACATCCTCGAGTGTGGTCGACTGGAAGAGTTCCGTCCGCAGTGTCCGCCCATCGGGAAGTCCCTTGGTATACCACCCAAGATGTTTGCGGAAGTCGATGATGGCCCGGTCGGGGTCTGTCTCGAACGAAATTGCGTTACGAGCATGCTCGAGGCAGATCTCGAAACGCTCGTCCACTCCCGGTTCAGGCGGCACGGGCAGGCCGTCAAGCGCAGCTCTGGCCTGCGTGAAGATCCACGGGTCACCGTGTGAGCCTCGGGCGATCATGATCCCTGCGCACCCAGTCTCTTCGCGCATGCGCCGGGCGTCCTCTCCGGTTTTGATATCGCCGTTCCCGATGACCGGGACTTCCAAGGCTTCGACGAGATCCGCAATTTCATGCCAGCGTGCGTGCCCGGAGTACATGTCGGCCCGAGTCCGCGGGTGGATACACAGGGCCTTCGCGCCAGCTTGCTCGCACCGGAGGCCAATGGCTACCGGATCTCGAGTCGACTCGTTGAATCCGCTCCTGATCTTTACCGTCGTGGGCAGGTCGGTGGCATCGTCTACCGCGCGAATCAGGACATCGACCAGATCCAGATCGCGAAGGCACCCTGACCCACCGTTCCGCTTCACGACCTTCTTCACAGGGCATCCGAAATTGATGTCGATGAAGTCTGGTCCGTAGCTCTCCGCCACAAATGCAGCCGCGTCTGCCATCATCCCTGCATCCGCCCCAAAAATCTGAATCCCGATCGGGCGTTCCGCTTCGTCGAAGCGGAGGTATTCACGAGATCTCTTGCTATTCATGACGATGCCGGCCGCGCTGACGAACTCGCTCACGAGCACGTCGGCCCCGAACCGCCGGCAAAGCCTGCGGAACGGGGATTCACTCACACCGGCCTGCGGAGCCAGGTAGAGGGGCACGGAGTCGCCAGCAAGCAACTCGAGAGCGTCAATGGACATGTTAGAAGCTACCACAGCCCGGAATCCGAAGAAGGATTCCGGGGTACAGGGATGCTCCTCGGGGCCGTGTGTTGTATTGTCGCCCCGCTACATCTCTCATGACCGATCGACAAACGCCGGGAGGCGGTACATGAGGTTACGGGAACTCTTCACGGAAGACGCCGTGAAACTCGACCTCGAATCCGATACGAAGGACGGCATTCTCAGCGAACTCGTCGGGTTGCTTTGGCTCGACGGAATCTCTGCTTCAAAGCTCTACCAAACCTTGAAGCGGCGAGAGAATCTCGGATCGACGGGTATTGGAAAGGGGATCGCCATCCCTCACTGCCGCTCACTCGTCGTGAATCAGCTGCGACTGGCTTACGGCCGCCGAACTTCGGGAATGGACTTCAATGCAATCGACAACGCGCCAGTCCAGAATTTTTTCCTGATCATCGCGCCACCGCTCGAGGTTTCGAATCAGTACCTGCCGGTGCTGGGCAAGATCGCGCAGTTCGCGAAGGACCCGGAGGTCCCGGGCCTGCTGGCGGGACTCGACTCAGTCGAAGGCTTTCTCTCGCTTCTCAGCGAGAAGGCACCGTAGGCGAAACCTGGTGAAGCGACCCGAACGAGCGTCCTACTTCCTCACGTACATCTTGCGCGTGATCGGCTTGAGTCCGTTGACCGAGAGTTGCATGAGGTAGATGCCCGACGAAACTTGGCGGCCCATCTGATCGGTGCCATCCCAGTAGGCTTCGTACCGACCCGGCTGTGTATACTCGAGTTGATCGACGGCGACACCTTGCCCGGACGGATGCCTGAGCGCTACCGGGCTCGCGACAATCTGCGTCAGAATGTTGAAGATGCGGATGGACACAACGGCAGAACGCCCCTCGACGAAGAGTCCCTCCGCAAGCGTGAAGGGAATGTTGGTCTCAGGGTTAAACGGGTTTGGATAATTCTGATCGAGCTGGAATCCGTCCACCTGTCCGCTTTGCAAGGGTCCCCCGGTGTCCTGAGCGGACAGGCCAGCGGCGGCGCAAAGCAGGACTAGGAGGACAGACAAGACGCCAGTCGTGCGCCTCATCGGGACCTCCGTAAACCAATTGTGCAGTAGCTAAACGTCAATCGCGCTCCAAGTGTGATTGCCTTTGGCACGCATCCCTGTTGCATACTACGGACGGCCTTCGCGAGGGGTCAAGCAACGGCACGAATTCGAGGTAAGGAACGAGGGGTTCATGCACTATGATACCGTGTCAGCCACAATTCGTTGCCTCGACAGCCGTAGTTCGGTCGCGATCAGCCTACGGGCCTAGCCTTTGATCAGGTTGGAACGTCCCTGCCCCGATCATGACGAACGGTAGAGCCACGCCCGTCAAAGTAATTAAGTAGCGGAATGAGGTGTTTTCTCGAAACCGGTAGCGCATCGCGAAACGCCCCTGGCCCGAGATCTGACTTGCCGGCCAATGTCTCGTGGATGCGGCCCTCGGCCGCGTCGAGGGCCGCCGAGGGGATGTAGAGCCCGTCTGCGATAGCCCTGACCTCGTCGAGGCTTTCAAGCCGACGAAGGAGTGATTTGAAGTCAGCATGCGTCCGGACAGACTCTGGCAGTTCCTCTAGGAACGGGGCGGCCAATCCATCCACGGACAACGCCTCCATGAGTCTGGCCGAGGCCTCGCTCTGTTCTGGCGTCGGTTCTGGCCGAAAATCCGGGAGGCGCACACCGCCCTGTACTTCCTCCAGCCGCCCATTCTCGACAAGTCGACCCAGACAGGCGTTGGCCAGCTCAATCGGCGCCCAGGCCGGGAGCACAGCCCGCACCGCAGCCAGCGGCGCTTCGACACGAAGCGAATCGGATGCGTGGGCGACAGCCACTCCTGCCAGCAGACGACGCTCCGCTTCATCGGCGACTGCTGCTGAGAAGACCATTGAGCCGGCAGTGATTGCGCCATCCGCAAGCAGCGACTCTAGTGCCTCCGCCACACCCTGGGGGTCAAGACCCGTCCGTATGGGAAGCGCCCCTCGAGCCAGTCCAGCCCAAGTTGCGAGGGCCAGACAAGCCTCGACCTGCTCTAGCGGTGAACCGGAAACGATCAAATCGAGGTGCGTCCGCTCCTCGTCGGACAGGCGATTGCGCTTCGGTGGGGCAGGTTCGGCAACGAGACCACCACCCATCGTGATCACAGGAGAGTAGGCACGAATGACCAGACGATCGCCCGCCCGGGCCACCAGAGGTGTTTCGAGACGCAGCTGCACCCATCCGGCATCGCCAGCTGCAAGCGGATGAGCTTCCAGCAATGCACAGCGGGCCAGAACCTCAGCCGTCCCATGGTGAACATGCACGCGCTGGTTGTGCTCCAGCTTCCAAGGGGTGTCTTCGATCAGCGTCATGCGGGTCGTGAGCATCCACGAGGACTCCCACTCGGGCGCTGTGACCAGCGTTGCCCCGCGTGACACCAGATCTCGGTCTCCACCCTCACCGGTCAGAGCGACTGCCGTGCGGTCACCGGCGACGGCTCGCTCGGCTTCCCGGCCGTGGACCTGTAGCCCTCGCACTCGGGCAGACAGATCGTCAGGGAGTATCCGCACCTTGTCCCCGGTCTTCAGCTCACCACTCCAGAGGGTGCCCGTGGCGACCGTGCCCGTCCCCTGGATCGTGAACACGCGATCGAGCGGCAAGCGAGTCATGTCCCCGACCCCTGTAGCCTGTGCCCGACCCGCAGCTTTGACCAGTTCGGCGAGCAGCGCTTCAAGGCCCGTCCCCTCGGTGGCCGAGGTAGCAACACGGGGGGCGCCCGCATATCGGGTATGGGACAAGACATCCTCGACATCCGCGTCCACAAGTTCCAGCCACTCGGGATCGACGCCGTCGCATTTGGAGAGCGCCACCACGAGTTCGGGGACGCCGAGCAGGTCGACGATCGAGAGGTGTTCTCGCGTTTGCGGCATGATTCCCTCGTCCGCGGCGATCACGAGAAGCGCAACGTCCATACCCGCCGCGCCGGCCACCATCGCCCGCACGAAGGCTTCGTGCCCGGGCACATCAACGACACCGAAGTGAGGGCCTCCGTCCACCGCGAGTTCCGCGAAACCCAGTTCGATCGTGATGCCTCGCGCCTTCTCCTCTTTCAGGCGATCGGTATCCGTGCCGGTAAGCGCTCGCACCAGTGCGGTCTTCCCATGATCGATATGGCCGGCGGTCCCGAGTACGACACTACGCATCGGCATTCTCGACATCCCGCGGCATCACGCCTCCGAGAAAGCGAAACGACTTGAGCGGCCGACCTACCACGTGGTAGGAGACGAAGTCCGATACCAGACCGAGATGCTGCCGACTGTGGCTCAGGCCGCCCGGAACCCGGCCCGCGATCAGTTCCTTGAGTTGGGTCCTGGCCACGGGGCCCACGCGGGGGCCCGCGGCATCCTCCCCGCACTCCAGACAACGCACCCCGCCAGCCGCGAAATCAAAGCGGCCGACTTCATCATCTTCAAGATGGGTGTCACAACGGACGCACGGCTCCAGTTGGGGTGCAAAGCCGAATGCCTCCGTGATGGCCCACAACGCCGCAAGCACCGATCCGGGAAGGCACTCAACGGGGGTGAGCGACAGGTCCTCGAGAGCCCGTTCAAGAGCCTCGAAGACACCCAGCTCTTCCTCCTGCTCCGTGTGCGCGAGCACCAGCTCGGCCACGGCCGACGCTCCGGCAAACCGCAGTATGTGACCGGCCAATTGATCCCGGAGCCGCGAACACGCGAAGTCTTTCATCGTATGAAGATCACGCTGTGGCTTCACGTAAGCTGTGAGCTCTCCGGAAGCGAAGCTCGCCAGTGCGGTCGTACCCTTCCCGGACTTTCCGCGAATGCCCTTCGCCATAACGCTGAGAAGACCGAAGTCGCGCGTATAGAACCGGAGGATGCGGCTGGTGTCACCATAATCATGGGCGCGGAGGAGCACGGCGGGCGTGGAAACGGCGGCCACGGTCAGGCGTCGTCGCGCAGGCTTCGGAGCAGCTCAGCTCTCCTACGCTCGTAGACCCTCCGCTCTTCAACCGTGGGGGAACTCGTGACAAACGCTTCGTCGAGTGTCGCGACCTCGAGCAGTAGACTCTGCCGACTTCTAGGAGCCTCCTTGGCCGTAGCTGGGCCAGACCGAAGGACCAGCATACCACTTCCCGCGAGTATCATCGCGAGGATGAGCGCTGCCCACTCTACCGGAGGTGTCGCGGGCCCTTCCGTCTCGACGATGTTCACTGCCCCAGCGGTCACGTCCGTGCCCGCATAGCGCGAGTACGTCGACCCCGGCTCCAACTCGATGGGATCGATCAATTCCAGGCCCTCCACTTCGATCGAGGGGGCCGGCTCGCGAATCAGCACGTCGAGTGCCTCCGCCAGCCCCTGATTAGGAATCGAGATGATTGGCGAGTCGACGTGATATCGAACGACGAAGAGTCGCTCACCCGGCGGAATCGCAGCGCGTACGACGAGGCGGCCGTCTTCATACTCCGCCGCGTCAAACGCAATCTCGCCCTCGCCAGCGGTCACATCGGTGGCCTCCGCCGGAAGAAGATGGCTCCAGACAATGCCCCCCGTCCGAGTCACGACCGTACGCGCCTCGTCATTGCGCAACTGAAATAGGTCTGTAACACGCCAGCCGACGGTATCGGGTTCGAAGAACACGCTCCGGGACTGGATCGGGAGTGCCATGCCTGCGGCCGGGGCCAGGATCGTATCGTACGTGTGGATCTCATACGCTGAGTCCAACTGAGCTACGTCGGTAATCGCCGGACCGAAATAGAGCACGCCGAGATGTCGAATGGACGCAAAGAATACGTCCCGCCCCACCTGATCTGGCACCTCGGGGAGCGTGAATGTGAAGGCTCCACCTGAGCTCAGAGAGAGTGAATCAAGCCCGCCCTGCTCACCATTCGAAAGATGATGCAGTACGACGATCCCGGCCGTCAGAGCGGTATCGCCTACGTACGCGCTCCCGTTCAGTCGAAGCTCGGCCTCCTGCGCGTCGAGCGGAAATGTCGACGTGACGGCCAGCATCAGGAAGAGGAGCGCCCGGCGTGCACCGGCCGTCTCAGAGCGTGAAACGACCAAAGTCCTCTGGGTTCATCGCCCTAAGGTGTTCCTTGAGCTGATCCGCGTTCAGGCTTGCTTCTGCTGAGTCCCCAACTTCAACGTCGACCGCCAGGCCAGGGGATGCGTCGCCCTCAGCGATCTCAATATCGGTGTGGTCGAGGAGACTGTCGTCTGCGAAAAGGGTGGCCGCGCAACGAAGCGCGATCGCAATCGAATCCGAAGGTCTGGCGTCGAAGGAAATCACGTCCCCGTCCTGCTCAACCACCAACTCGGCGTAGTACGTACTCTTCTCGACTCCGGTAATGAGCACCTTGCGCACCTGTCCACCGAGCTTCTTCAACATGTCGCAGAGCAGATCGGCCGTGAGCGGACGCTGAAATGGGGCACCCGCCATATACGTGGCGATCGCTTTCGCTTCCGCCGGTCCGATCCAGATGGGAAGCAACCGCCCCCCGCCCGTCTCCTGCAGGATGACGACCGGAGTGTCTGTGGTGCTATCCACCGCAAGGCTGTGAACCTCGACCTCGACCAACACGTTGAGGGACCCTCCGGACGACGGAAACATGAGCCATGACAGGCGCGATTCCACCAATACTCCCGAAAGACCCTAGGGTTCAGCCTCCCCAGATCAAATCGCCCGGTGCGGACCGGCTCCGAGTCCTTCCGATCAGCCTCCGACGGCAGTTTTAAGATCATCTGTTCGGTTCGTCAGTTCCCACGGGAAGAACTGAACCTCAGCTGAACCACCTGCTGTCGGCACACGCATCTCCGGTGTGCGGCCGAAGTGCCCGTAGGCAGCGGTCGCTGTGTAGATCGCGTTTCGCAGCCCGAGCGTCTCGATAATTTGAGCCGGACGAAAGTCGAATACGTCTGAAACAGCCTTCGACAAGTCTTCGTCCGGGATCTCGCCCGTGCCGAACGTCTGCACATGTACTGAAACCGGCTCGATGACGCCGATTGCATAGGCCAACTGAATCTCACACCGGCGAGCGAGACCGGCAGCCACGACGTTCTTGGCAGCCCACCGCGACGCGTAAGCGGCCGAGCGGTCGACCTTGGTCGCGTCTTTTCCAGAGAACGCACCGCCGCCGTGACGGCCTACGCCACCATAGGTATCGACAATGATCTTCCGACCCGTGAGGCCGGCATCGCCGTGAGGCCCACCGATGACGAAGCGGCCGGTTGGGTTGATATGCAGAGTGCAGTTATCCGGATCGTATAGATCCACCGGCAACGCAGGCAGCACAACCTTCTCCACGATGCCAGCGACCAGATCCTCCTGGCGCACCTCCGGATCGTGCTGTGTGCTGACGACCACGGTGTGAATGCGCACGGGCCGATCGCCATCGAACTCGATCGTGACCTGCGCCTTCCCGTCCGGGCGCGCCCAAGGGAGTTCGCCGCTCTTCCGCACGGCAGCGAGCTGCTCGGTGAGAGCGTGCGCGTATTGGATCGTCGCCGGCATGAGTTCGTTCGTTTCGTCGGACGCGTAGCCGAACATCATCCCCTGATCGCCAGCCCCGCCGGTATCCACACCCATCGCGATGTCGGGCGACTGCTGGTCCAGACTGGTGAGAACTGCACACGTCGACCCGTCGATGCCGAAGTTCGCGTTCGTGTAACCAATGCGCTTCAGCGTGCCACGAATTACATCGGGCAGGTGTACGTACCCGGTCGTCGTGACTTCGCCAGCGACCATCACGAGGCCGGTGGTGACGAGTGTTTCGCACGCGACCCGTGACGCTGGATCCTGAACCAGCATGTGGTCGAGAACCGCGTCGGAAATCTGGTCCGCCATCTTGTCTGGATGGCCTTCGGTCACGGACTCGGAAGTAAAGAGCGTCAAGCTCACAGGTACTCCGTGGAGAATGCAGAAAGGGAACAACAGGCGAGCCGATGACAGGGCCTGCCATCGGCAAAATCAACCAGAACCCTACACAAACGCCCGGCGACTGACAACGGATACCGCCAAGTGCATTGGGCCGCCTATTCCCCCGGGTGTTCCGGGAGTGAAAGGCTCCATCGCCCCGAGAATGCCTCGAGGTCCACAGCACCCCCGATCCCCTCGACCAGACAGTCGATGACGTCCCGGCTCGTGGGCGCGGCAAGGGCCTTCCGTGCCGCTGTGCGGGCGTCCTCGATCCGGACAGCCCGAATGACCTTCTTGATTTCAGGAAGCGACGGCCACGCCATCGAGAGAGCCATAATGTCGAGACCCAGCATAAGGAAGGCGCCCAGAGGATTCGCCGCCATCTCACCACAGACACTGACCTCGATCCCGGCGGCCCTGCCCACTCGGGCGACTTGGTGAAGCTGGCGTACCACCGCAGGATGGAAGGGATTGTAGAGCTTGGCGAGGCGTGTATTTGTCCGATCGACGGCCAGCGTGTACTGAACCAGGTCGTTGGTACCGATGGAAAAGAAGTCGCTGTACCTCGCCAACTCAGCGGCATCGAGAGCCGCCGCGGGCGTCTCGATCATGACGCCAACCTTGTATCCCGCATTGTAAGGAATTCCCGCGCGAGCCAGTCCGGCCGCCTCCTCCTCCAGAAGGGCCCGGACCTGCCGAATCTCCTCCACGTCATTGACGAGAGGCACCATGAATCGGACGTCACCGTGTGCCGTCGACCGCAACAAGGCACGTAGCTGAGTTCGAAACAGCTCAGGTTCGTCGAGACAGACCCGAATCGCCCGCCACCCGAGGAAGGGATTCTCCTCTTGGGGCATGTGCAGGAACATCGGGAACTTGTCGCCCCCGAGGTCGAACGTCCGGATGTAGACAGCGCTCTGCGGGAAAGCCTCCGCGGCCGCCCGGTACGACTCATACTGCTCCTCTTCGCTCGGCATCGTATTTCGCCCGACGACGAGGAACTCGGTGCGGAAGAGCCCCACCCCCTGCGCTCCGTGCGCAATCGCCTGCGCAGACTCACCCGGGAGATCAAGATTCACCCGCAGCTCCACCTGCTGGCCATCTCGTGTGACCGGCTCGAGCGCGGTCACGATCGCGATCTCCTCCTCCCACTCCGAAATACGGGACAGACGGGCATCGAAGCTCCGGAGCTCGCGCTCGCCTGGATTCACAACCACACGTCCAATGCGCCCGTCCAGGATCGCCTGCTGACCGTCGTCCGTCGTGCTGGAGATCGTACCGAGACCCACCACCGCTGGGACCTGAAGTGATCGAGCGAGCATCACCCAGTGGGCGGTGCGTGTGCCCTGATCCGTCGCGATCCCCACCACGTAGTCCAGATCGAGCTGCATGGTCAGACTCGGCGTCATATTCTTCGCCACGATGATGACCTTCTGTCCCAGCTCGGCGAGATCGGTCGGATCGTTCTTTCCGAGGAGCCTGTGAAGAATCCGGATCATGAAATCTTCAAGATCGTTGAGCCGGTCGAGCACCATAGGATGCGACGTGCGATTCCACATCGAGCGCAGCTCAAGCATGCGCAGTTCGAAGGCCCGCTCCGCCGACAGCCGGTTCTCCCGGATGTATCGAAGGGTGCCGTCTAGGACCTCCGGGTCCTCGAGCATGAGGAGCTGCGGGTCGAAGATTCGTGCTTCTACAAGGCCCAGCCGGCCCTCCGTGAGAGCCTTGAGTTCATGGAGGTGCTCGCCTGCCCAGGAGAGCACCTCCTGGAAACGCGCGATCTCCCGATCTACTTCGGCATCTGCAATTGACTGGTGGGGCACGACCGGCACGCCCCATTCCAGCTGGAAAACCTGACCCGCGGCCATACCTTCCGACGCGGGGGAGCCATCAAGAATGGTCGAGACCGTCACGCCTCCACCTCCCCAAAGCCCCGCCCCACCAGAGCCGCGAGCGCGCCTACTGCGTCGACGGCGTCCTCCCCTTCGGCCGAGATCCGGAGCTGACTCCCCATTTCGGCCGCGAGCATGAGCACCCCCATGATGCTCTTCCCGTTCACCTCGAGCCCGTCCTTCTCGAGTCGTACCTCTGACGAGAAAGTGCCGGCCAGCTTGACCAGTTCGGAAGCCGGACGAGCGTGCATACCCGCGTGATTCACGATCTCGACAGTGCGTTCCACGTTGGTCTCATTCATCCGGACACTCCCCATGCGGCGATCAGACCGATCGCGGATACCGTGGCAATCGCGGCGGGCCGCCACGTCCTGTGTCCACCAACCACCCCTGCACCGAAGCCACACGCTGCAAGGCCGACCCAACCCGCCCCCGACTCGCCGAGCCCTCCCTGCCCTCCAATGAGAGCCCCTGCCAGTCCCCCGAGAGCGAGGACCAGCAGCGGTTGCAGTCGAGCGGTGAGGCCCGTCAGGTCCGCCTCAGCCAGTCGGCGACCAACGTTTCGGCCTGCTTCAAGCCCAGTCCGCAGCCCCCATGCCCGCAGCCAGAGATGGCCGACATTGTACACCACGAGGAAGAGACAGATCGCCGCCCAACCGGGCAAGCCGATCCAGAAGAGGGCCAGGGTGCTCACAGACACAGCGGGCAACCAGGTAGCCCAGACCAGAGCGTCTCCCAGGCTGCCGAGCGGGCCGCGGACGGCAATCTTGAAACGGCGAATTGTTTCGGCGTCTTCTCTCTCGCTCTCCATACGGAGAGATGCCCCCAGAGCAACCGACGCCAAGTAGGGATGTGCGTTGAAGTGCTCCAGGTGTCGGTCCAGGGCCGCCTCTACAGCCGCCGGGTCGTCCGGGAACAGTCTTCTCAGGCCGGGCAGCATCGAGAAGCCGAAGCCGGCGCCCAGCATCGTGTGATAGTTCCAGGCGCCCTGGATCAGAAGAGATCGAAGGAAAATACTGATCACCGTGGTTCGCGGCAGCTTGCCAGTCACAGGAGTCGCGCCCCTATGATTCCGAGTGTGATCCCTGCCGCGAACAAAGTGCGACGACGACGAAATCCCCCGAGGTCGTGCAGAAGGATGCCTGCGGACACCGCTCCTCCGACGAGTAGAAGCCCGGTCGATGCGGACGAGGACAGCGGCCACCGATCTACGACAGAGCCGATAAGCAGGCGTCCCGAGAGCACACCGGTCATGGTCACCGCGCTACCACGGAGAAAGTCCGCCGCGATAGCGATGAGGTGAGAGAGACCCGGCGGAAAGCCCGAAGCCGTGTTGGACCCGGGTTCGGGAACCAGCCATGAATTGAAATGCCGTTGTGCATTCACGGAAGCACCCCCGATCTGACCCCAGACAAGCCCAACGGCAACCGCGACCGGGACTGCTCCAGCCCCCGAGAATGGCGCAGCCACCGCTACCGCCACGGCGGTGGCGGTGGCCCCTTCTGGAAAACGAGCTCCGCCCGTTGGAAACGACACCAGGAGATAAAGCTCGAGGACCGCCCCGATCCCAATCCCCAGTTCCATGTCACCGACCGCCCACCCCATTACAGCCCCCACGACGAGGGGCCTTGAGATCATGAACTGACCCACAGCAGTACCATCGAGACCTAGGAGTCCACCGAGTAGGCCGAGGCGAAGAAGATCTGGTGGCATGCGTTGGATCAGTCCTTGAGCAGCGTCGAAAGACTGACTCGATGGGCATCAGGAAGGTCACGAGCGCTCAATTCGACCCCTTCTGCGGCGATCGTGCGCAGGCTCTCGCGGTCCTTTTGGGTCACATATAGATAGGGAAGCAGCTCTTTGCGGCCGGGGCCATGGTGAATTCCGCCGAGGTTGACCTCTTCACCCGAGAGTAATCCCCCTTCGGCAAGGCGTCGCATCGTTCCGATGTCACGGGTCAGCAGAATCACGCGACGGTCAGACGTGCCCCATTCGGGGAGCCGGTCACGCGCATCGTCGACGTTGGCAAAGATGACCTCAGGCCCACCAGCAGCCAGTTCATAGAGCTGCTTTTCCCAGTCGCTGTCCGCGAGTTCATCATCGACGAGGACAAAGCAGTCAGGACGGAGCTGGTGACCCCAGCCAATAACTACCTGGCCGTGAATCAGGCGTTCATCGATCCGGCGGAGAACGATCGACACGCCTGTTCTTATCGCTTGACGAGGGATTGACGAATCGCCTCGCGGCCATGGTCGATCGCTCGCTCCGCCAATTCGTCGATCGGGAGTTCGCGATGGAATACGAAGTCGAGGAGCATAGGAAGATTCACTCCGGACACGACCACTCGTCGGACGCTGCCTCGGCATGAAGAGAGAGCGGCCACCCCACAACTTCCTGCCTGCAAATCGACGAACAGGATGACTGGCCCGTCGCCCAGTGCCTGGTCCAGGTCGGCCCGAAGCTGGACCGGGTTCTTGCCATCATTCGACAGAGGATGGAGTCCGTCCGCGGCACCGCCAGCAATCTTGCGAACCGCGTCGACCATGGCTCTCGCCATAGGGCCATGCGCCAATACGACTCCGCGCACCGACTTACTCATAGTCCTGCTCCAGGTACTGCTTGAGCTTCGTGTCGAACGCTCGGGCGGAGTGGACGCCGCTGAACTTCAGGAGGTGGTTCATGGCCACGACCTCGGAAATGACCGTGATGTTTTTGCCCGGATTGAGCGGGACCGTCACGCGAGGTATCTGTACTTCCAGTACCTCGAGAAAATCTTCCTCCAGCCCCGTGCGAGAGTACGAGCGATTTTGATCCCACAGCTCGAGATTCACGATGACCTCGATTCGCTTCTGCTGCCGCGTGGCGCGGACGCCGAAGAGAGCCGAAATGTCGATAATGCCGACGCCTCGAATCTCCATGTGGTGCCCCTGGCGCTCGTGCGCTCGCCCCATGAGGACATCGTTTCCCTGGCGACTGACCATCACCAGGTCGTCGGCGACCAACCGATGGCCTCGTTCGACGAGATCGAGCACACATTCACTCTTTCCGACCCCACTCTCGCCGACAAATAACAGTCCAACCCCGTACACGCTGGCGAGTGAACCGTGGAGAGTAGTCGACGGCGCCAAGGACAGCTCGAGAAACGGCTTAGCGAAGCGGTACAAAGCCTTGGTACTTCGAGGCGTCCTCAGGACTGGCACCCCGTGACGGGTCGCAGCCTCCAGAAAGTAGGTAGGGACGTCTAGCCCTTTCGAAACGAAGACCGCCGGCACGGAGAACGCGAACAACCCGTCCAGTACGGTACCGGCAGCTTCAGGCTCGAGCGTCCCGAGGTATGTCATCTCCGTCTCACCGAAGACCCACATGCGGCCCTCCGGGACGCGGTCAGTGTAGCCGACGAGCGCCAGGCCCGGCGAGGTGATGTCAGCGTCGCCCGCCTGACGATCTAGCGGAGCCTCAGGATTAAGGTGCTCAAGAGCCAGAGTCTCCTTCTTGGCGTCCAGGATCTCCTGCACGGAGATGGTCTTACCGCTCACTCGTCGATTTCTCCCGCGCTAGGTCGGTTCACTCCGTAGCGAGCCCTTCCGAGAGAGGCGTCCCCTGATGATCAACCCGCTTCTCGCGCTGATCTTTCAGAATCCGCTTCATCCTGTCCAGCACTTGAGTGAGAGCCTTCCCGAAACCCTCACCCTCGCCTCGCGCAGCCACCTGAGGCTCGCGATCTACGTGGACGATGACCTCGACCTTCTGAGTGTGCTTCTCGTCGGTATATATGACGTCCGCATGGGTGGCCCGTTGGTCGAACTTGTCGAGCGCTGCGAACGTTTTCGCGGTTCGTGCCAGAACTCGGCGCGGGACTTCACAATGCCTTTCGGTGATCGTGACCTTCAAGTCACACCTCCTTGAGGGACCTGTGGTATCGCACTCCAATGGGAATTTACCGAGTGGGGGAGTCAGCGACCACCCGGTTGAGTACACCTTCGAAGGCCTCAGCAGAGGCATCCCAAGAGAACCCCTCGGCAAAACGCCGTGCTGCCCTTCCCATTTCCTTGCGCGTCTCAGGGCTGGCGATCAAATCCGTCAGCGCCGCCGTGAGCGCGCCGACGTCCCCGTGTGGCACCAGACGACCCGTCTCTCCATCTCGCACCGATTCGCGAAGCCCGGGGGAGTCACTCGCAACCGTCGGTGTCCCGCATGCGGCGGCCTCAAGGTTGGAGATCCCCCACCCTTCCTTGGGCGAAGTGAGAACGTGGATCCAGGACGTACGGAGAAGCTCCAGCTTTTCCTCCTCGGAAACGAACCCGGCAAACCGAACGCGATCCGACACCCCAAGGCCGTCCACCAGAGACGTGAGCTCCTCGAGCTGGTCCCCACTTCCCCCGACCACAAGCTCTACGTCGGTTCCGGACTCGGCGAGGCGGGCGACAGCCTCTATCACCAAGTCCACGCGCTTGTACTTTTTCAAACGGCCAAGGAAGAGAAGTGTCGGCCGAACAGCCCGCTCGACGTCCTCTCTGGGCGTGTACCAATCCAGGTCGATTCCATTCGGAATCACCTCGATCTGCTCCGCGTTCAGCCCCCTGGCGACAAGGTCATCCTTGGTGCTCTCCGACACAGCCACCGCGGGCGTGTCCCGGAACACATGGGGTATCGGCCGTTCTAGCAGCCACGTAGCCAACGCAACCGGAACAGACGCCGCCTGGAAAGCAGTCGTACCGAAGAGGTGATGAGCCACGAGCAGGACGGGAGTCGGACTCCACCAGCCCGTGAAGAGCGGGACCTTGTTCAGATCCTCGACAACGACATCGAAGGTCCGAGAAGCGAGATGGGCCTTGAAATACCGTGGTCCTGCCATAGAAAATGTGTATCGATGGCCGGCGCGGTGAATCTCGATGCCGTCGAGCTGCCTCTGGGGGTCACACTCCGACCAGCCTGACACCAGCGCGGTGACCTCGTGCCCCCTGGAGGCAAGCCGGCCGAAAATTTCGTGCAAGTGCTCCTCCGCCCCACCCGCCTGCGGGTTTTCCCGGTCGAGCCAATTGACGACCAGAATGCGGAGAGGTCTGCCTTCCTGCGCCTCGGCGGCGGTCACGCCCCCTCCGGGCGTCCCTTGTACAGGGCGTCGAGTACCCCGTTCACGAAGCCAGGGGACTCGTTGCCACCATATGCCTCAGCCAGTCGAATCGCCTCTTGAATCGCCACCTTGGGCGGCACGTCTCCGCCGTAAAGGAGCTCCGCCGCTCCGATCCTCAGGACAGCGCGATCCATCGATGAGAGCCGTTCCAAGCTCCAGTTGTCGAGATGCCTCCTGATAGCTCCGTCGAGTTCCGGCATGTGTTCATCCAACACGGTCATCAGGCCACGGATATAGGGCAGCCTTCTGGGAGCGATCCGTCGGGTTCCGGTCGTTTCGACCAATGCGTCTCGGAGAGACGTTTCGCTACCACCGCTCTCCCATCGGTAGTGAATCTGGAGAGCCCATGCGCGGCCCCGCGCACGATCGATCCGCTCGGAGCGGCTGAGCTTGGGCTGCTCGGCCTTCTCGGAGTCCATCATGTCTGATCACCACGTAGCGACAGATACACAGGCACCATCTCCAGAGCTGCCATAGCGGCTTCATATCCCTTGTTGTCTTTGCCTTCACCTGCGCGAGCCTGGGCCTGAGCGAGGTCGTCCGTCGTAAGCACGCCAAACACCACAGGAACACTGGACGCGCGTGCCACGGAACCGAGGCCACGACTGGCTTCCTGACAGACGAAGTCGAAATGGGGCGTCTCACCCCGGATAACACACCCGAGCGTGATTACTGCATCGAAACGCCGAGACGCTACGGCCTGCGCGGCCGTCGGCGGAAGTTCCCATGCCCCCGGAACACGAATCTCAGTCACGTCTTCTGGCCGGACCCCGTGTTCGATAAGAGCCTCTCGAGCCCCCCTGAGAAGAGGCTCGGTAATCTCGGAGTTGAAGCGAGACGCGATGACGACAACACGCATGCCCTCTCCCCCAGCGACGCCCCTTCGATCATCGACCGGCGAGCCCTCTGTACTCAAAGGAGGTGTCCCATTTTGGCCCGCTTCGTTTCGAGGTAGCGCTCATTGTGTTCACCAGGCTCGACCTTTAGCGCCTCCTGTCCGGTGATCTCGATGTCGTAGCCATCGAGCCCGACAATCTTCTTCGGGTTGTTCGTGAGCAGCCGGATGGAGTGCAACTCTAGATCCAGCAAGATCTGCGCACCAATCCCGTAGTCACGAAGGTCGGGGGCAAAGCCGAGCTTCTCATTGGCCTCCACCGTGTCGAGGCCCTCATCCTGGAGATGGTACGCCTTGAGCTTGTTACCGAGACCGATCCCTCGCCCCTCTTGCCGCAGGTACACGATCGCGCCGACGCCCTCTTCTTCGACTTGCCTCATTGCAGCCTGAAGCTGCTCGCCGCAATCGCAACGCATCGAACTGAATACGTCACCCGTCAGGCACTCGGAGTGCATGCGCACCAGCACGTTGCTCTTCCCGGCGACTTCACCCTTCACGAGCGCGACATGCTCCCGCCCGTCCATAACGCTGCGGTATCCAATTACGTCGAAGTCTCCGAAGTCCGTGGGCATTTTCGCTGTCGCGATTCTCTCAACCAGTCGGGTCCGTGTAAGGCGATACGCCACGAGCTGCGCAACCGTAATGAACTTCAGGTCGTGCTCCTCCGCGAGCGCCTCGAGTTGCGGTCGGCGGGACATCTTTCCGTCGGAATCGAGGATCTCGCAGATGACCCCTACCGGCTCCAGTCCCGCAAGTCGCGCGAGGTCGACCGATGCCTCGGTCTGGCCAACCCGCCGGAGCACGCCTCCTGCCTTGGCGCGGAGCGGGAAAATGTGTCCCGGGCGCCGAAGGTCAGTTGGGACCGTGATCGGGTCCGCGAGGAGCTCGATGGTCTTCGAGCGATCCTGGGCACTGATCCCGGTCGTTACGCCGAAGCGTGTGTGTCCATCGACCGAAACCGTGAACGCCGTCCCAAGAGGGTCGGTGTTGTCATCCGTCATCAGCGGCAAGTCGAGCTCGTCGGCCCGCTCGGGCGTCAGCGTCACGCAGATCAGGCCACGTCCATACTCAAGCATGAAGTTGACGCGCTCCGGCGTCATCGCAGATGCGGCCATGACGAGGTCACCCTCATTTTCACGATCCTCGTCGTCAGCGACGATCACCATGCGGCCGCGACGAATGTCTTCAATGGCGTCTTCGACGCGGTCTAACTTCATATCAAACACCTCATTCCGCGCGCTGAGCGAGGATTCTGGCTACGTATTTTCCGATCAGATCACCTTCGACGTTCACGGCGTCTCCGGGCTCGAGGAGCCCAAGGTTCGTATGCGCGAACGTGTGAGGAATCACCCCGATACGAACCCTCGAATCGGGAAGGAGTTCACTGACGGTCAGACTAACCCCGTTGAGCGTCACCGACCCGTGATCAATCGTCTCTGAATGGACCGCGGAAGGTAACGAGAAGTCCATGGTCCAGAACGCCCCCCGCTTCGTGCGATCGGTGAGGTGTCCGATTGCATCTACATGTCCCTGAACGATATGGCCATCCAACCGAGAGCCCATTTTAAGGGCACGCTCAAGGTTGACCCGTGTCCCATCGTCATAGCTGCCAGTGATCGTCCGCTCCAGGGTCGTGCCGATCACGTCGACGGAGAAGCTTTCGTCATCGACCGAGGTAACCGTCAGGCACCCACCGTCCACAGACACGGAATCACCGAGGGACAATTCACTCGCAAAAGCTGGAACCTCGACCCGGAAGCGCCGGGTCGTCTCTCGGTCTTCGACGCTTCTGATCGTACCGATCGCTTCGACAATCCCGCTGAACATCAGCCGTCCTCCTTTCGGTCCAGGATAAGCAATGTATCCGGTCCGAACAGCTCAGGTTCAGCAGACAGCGAGTACGCGTTCCAATCCAGTTGCTCGAGGCCCTCTGCGAAAGCCGGTAGTCCATTCTGCCCAATCACATGAGGGGCGATCCACAGATAGAGACGCCCAACCAGATTCTCCCGCAGAAGGGCCGCCCCCAGCGCGCTACCGCCCTCGCAGAGGATGGACTGGATGCCCAGTTCTTGGCAGACCGCAAGAACAGATTCCAGGCGAAGTCCAGTTTCGTCAGCGGGAACCGGATGCACATGAACTCGGGCCGCTTCCAGTCGCTCGATGGCGACCTCGGAGGCATCGACGCCACAGAACACATGGACCGGCGCGTCCTCAACTTCTTGCAGCAATCCCGCGTCCGCCGGAAGATTTGCATCGGGAAGGAGCACGAGACGCCTCGGCGCGGTGCTTCCCGGCGGAACGAGTCGGACGGTGAGCCGTGGGTCGTCTGCTCGTACGGTACCCGCACCCACAAGGACCGCGTCAAAGCCCGTCCGTAGTCGATGGACCTCTCGCTCGGCATCCGTGCCAGTGATCCGGGTCGCAACGCCCGGGGCAGCGGCGATCATCCCGTCGAGGCTCATAGCGAGTTTGAGCGCGACGAAAGGGGTCGAATGGCGTGCAGCATGGAAGAATGCCGGATTCTCCGCTCGTGCCTCGGCCATACTTCCCACGGGTCCGATGACGCTAAGTCCGGCTTTCTGGAGGGCGACTGCCCCGCCACCTGACTTCTCACCGGGATCAGAAGCCGCGTAAACCACTCTCTTCACTCCCGCGTCGATCAGCGCCTGGCTGCACGGCGGCGTTCTTCCATGGTGATTGCACGGCTCCAGGCTTACGTAGGCAGTGCTGCCATCGGCGGTCAAAAGCGCTCGTTCGAGCGCCACGACTTCGGCATGCGGCCCGCCATACACCTCATGATGTCCTTCGGCGATCACTTCACCCGCCCGAACTAGAACGCATCCGACCATGGGATTTGGGGAAACCCGTCCCCATCCCTGGCGACCGATTTCTACCGATCGGGAGAGGTGGGCCAGGTCCTCGAGGCTCAGCGCCGTGTCCGGGATCATTATTGCCTCGTATTGGTCAAAGCGTCAGGCGAATGGACGCGGATCCAAACGCCGCGCCACCGGCTGGATCATACTCACCCGAATAGCCCGGGATCGCCTCAAAGCCCTCTGCCCACCCACCCTCGAGGGAAAGCATGAGCAGAATGCTGAACGTCATCGCAGCACTTCCGAAGTACAGGCGCCTGCTACCGCTCATGTCCCCGAGTGCCGAACCTCGCCCACCAAAGCCATCGTTCACTTCCAGGATGCTCGTCCCGATGTACTCCTCCCATCCCATGCCAGCAAGCAGTTCGACCGCATGGATATCCTTTCCGATCGTGGCACGAATCGAGGTGATCGACGGCTCCACCTCGAACGCCGACGGGGAGACCCCGGGCTCGCCGACCTCGATCGCGCCGGAGAACCGACGCGCCCATGACACGGAGAGTCCAGGAATGGAGAAGCCTTCGCGAAAGATCCCAACTCGAACACCGACCCCGTAGGACTTGGCGTTGCCGACGAACCCCGCTTCGCTAGGCAGCAGCACAATGCTTCCACCTCCGAATACATCCGTCGCCAGAAAGCCCCCGACGGTGGGCATCAGTCGGAATCCATCGAAGAGCCCCAGCGTGACGCCTGCGTGAAGCGCTGAAGCCCTGAAGCCTTTCTCGGCTGTCCCAGCCACGTCGGCAAGGTCGATCATACCGGCATCAACGATTCCTGCCCTGAGCGTGAAGGCGATCCGAGGACCGCCACCCACCCTGGTGCCAAGATTGGACGCCGTTCCGGTCACCTCAGAGCCGAGCCCTGTCGCCAGCCCGACATGTCCGAGCACCGCCTGCGTAGAGACTGCTCCACCGAGACAAAGTGTTGCAGGTCCTCCAGTGCGGACGCATTCCGACGCAAGCGCAGAAGGTGTCTGAGCCCCCAGCGACGAGGCGGCCATCGCCACCACCGCGACCGCCAAGACTCCTCGGAGCGTCACAGGTAGGTGACCCCTTCACCCTCCACCGTCGACCCGATCATCCACGCCTCGACACCGCAATCGGCCGCAGCGTCCAAGATGACGCTGACATCGGACGAGTCGACTGCGACGATCATGCCGACGCCCATGTTGAACACACGGTCCATCTCTTCCCGCGCGACACCGCCCGCGGCCTGCATCGTCTGGTACACGGCCGGGACTTCCCAACCTGCCCTGTCCACAGACGCACCGATCCCGTTAGGCAAAACGCGCGGCAGGTTACCGGGGACGCCTCCCCCGGTGACATGCGCGAGGCCCCGCACGACACCATCCGCCAGGGGACCGCGAAGCGCCGTCAGGTAGCTCCGGTGCACGGCCAGAAGTTCGTCACCTACAGCGTGACCCGTGCCGGGCATTTCGTCTTCGATGCCTAGTCCCATGACCTCGAACACGATCTTGCGAGCCAACGTGTAGCCGTTCGTATGCAAGCCCGTCGAAGCGAGGCCGATCAGGGCATCTCCAGCCCGAATGGCGGAACCATCGATGATCTGGTCACGTTCGACCGAACCCACGATGAAGCCCGCCAGGTCATACTCGTCTGCCGCGTAGAAGTCGGGCATCTGCGCGGTTTCGCCACCGAGCAGTGCGCAGGCATTCTCTCGACACGCAATCGCCACGCCTCGTACAACGTCCTGTACGACAACCTCGTCCATCTCACCGGTCGCGAGGTAGTCAAGGAAGAACATGGGCTTCGCGCCCTGCACCAAGATGTCGTTGACGCAGTGATTCACGAGGCACTGCCCCACGGTGTCGTGGCGGCCCGTCGCAAAGGCGAGTTTCAACTTCGTGCCTACGCCGTCTGCGCTGGACACAAGCACCGGCTGATTGATGTCGTCCGGCACCTGGTACAGGCCCCCGAACTGGCCGAGTTCCGAGAGCGTGAAGCGGTCACGGGTCGACGCGACGAGTTCCTTCAGACCTTCTTTCGTCCGCTCTGCCGCATCAAGGTCTACACCGGCATCCGCGTAACTCAGTCCATCAGACATGGTCCGCTACCCTCACATGGGTTTCGAACGCTGTGATCTTTCGAAATTCTTCGACCCTGGCGAGCACGGAGGTCTCTTCGAGGTCCCGGAGCATTTCAACGCTGAACTTCTCGCAGGCGAACGATCCGAGCGCTGACCCGAAGACCATGGCCCGGCGGAGGTTGTCGGGTGACAGCGAGCCTGAGCGTGCGAGGTGTCCCATGAAGCCACCCGCGAACGAATCGCCCGCGCCAGTAGGATCGAACACCTCCTCGAGCGGGTATCCGGGCACATAAAACAGCCAGTCGTCAGCGAACAAAATGGCTCCGTGCTCACCCTTCTTCACAATCACGATCTCGGGGCCGCGCTCCTGAACCCAACGCGCCGCCTTGAGCAGATTCGGCTCGTCCGCAAGCTGACGAACTTCCTCGTCGTTCACCATCAGGATCCGGACACGAGGCAGGAGATCGAGAAGTCGCTCGCGAGCGCCATCGATCCAGAAATTCATCGTGTCGCAGGCAACGACCTCAGGTGCCGCCACCTGATCCAGGACATCGTGCTGGAGCGAGGGGTCGATATTTCCCAGAAATACGAACCGTGCGTCACGGAAAGAGTCGGGGATTTTGGGCTGGAAGTCGGCGAATACTCCGAGCTGTGTGTCGAGCGTGTCCCGAGAATTCACATCGTTGTGGTAGCGCCCGGCCCAGAAGAAGCTGTCACCCTTCGCCTTCTCGATGCCCGAGAGGTCCGCGCCACGGCTCGCGAGAAAGTCCAGATCCGCCATTGGGTAGTCGTCACCAACGACTCCGACGACCTGCACAGGATGAAACAGTGTCGCGGCGGCCGAGAAATACACGGCAGAACCACCGAGCACACGCTCAGCCTTCCCGAACGGAGTCTCGACCGAGTCGAGTGCAACGCTGCCCACACAGAGAATCGACATCTATTCGCCTTGTTCGTCCCGCACCATGCGCACGGGAGCTTCGATAGCTAGGAGTTCGAGTCCGTTCCGTAGAACGATTTGCACAGCACGTGCCAGGGCCAGCCGAGCGCCCCGTAGCGCGGGATTTGCAGTTAGGACCGCAAGTTCTGGATTGCGACTGGGGTTGCCCGCGTGGTACCACGAATTCGCGACGCTCGCGGTCTGCTCAAGGTAGTCGCACACGATGTGCGGCGACGTCTGTTCAGCTGCGCGGGCTACCACGCCGGGGAAGTCCCCCAGCTGTTTGACCAGCTCGCGCTCCACCTCGTTGCTGAGAAGAGACACGTCGGGCGAAGATACGTCCGTGCCAACCTCCTCCTCCGCCTTCCGGAAGATCGAACACATGCGCGCATGAGCGTACTGGATCTTGTAGACGGGGTTCTTGTCAGACTGGTCGAGGGCCACGTCCAAGTCGAACAGGAGATGTCCGTCGGGCTTCCTCATCTGGAAGAAGTATCGTGCGACATCCACACCGACCTGGTCGTACAGCTCTCGAAGCGTCATGCCCGAACCTGCGCGCTTCGAGAACTTCACCTCTTCCCCGTCCCGTATGACCCGCACCATCTGGTGAAGCACGTACTCGGGGTACCCGGCGGGAAGTCCTAGTGCCTGGAGGCCAGCACGGACCCGGTCGACCGTTCCGTGGTGGTCGGACCCCTGTACGTTGACCACCCGCTTGAAGCCGCGATTCCACTTGCTCATGTGGTACGCCACGTCGGGCACGAAGTACGTGGGCAGCCCATTACTCCGGACCATGACGCGGTCCTTCTGGTCTCCGAACCTGGTCGATTCGAGCCATGTCGCTCCGTCCTTTTCGTACACGAGGTCGGCGTGTCGAAGTTCCTGAATCGTCGAGTCAACGAATCCGTCATCGTAGAGCGAACTCTCGAGGAAGTACTCGTCGAAATGCACCCGGAAATCCTCAAGGTCTGCGTCCTGCTCGGCTCGAAGGACGCGAACGGCGTGACGCTGAACTTCCCCGAGAGCTTCCTCAGAGTCGTCCGCCAGAAAACGGTCCCCGACTTCGGCCGCGAAGCTCTCGCCTAGGTCCCTGATGTAGTCCCCGCGATATCCGGCATCGGGGACGGAATCATCCGCTCCGAGTCCCTGCCGATAGCGTGCCCGAACACTCAGAGCCAGTAACTCTATCTGACGACCGCTGTCGTTGTAATAGTACTCTCGATGGACAGCCCATCCGGTCCATTCGAGGAGTGAGGCAATCGCGTCCCCGAGTGCGGCTTGGCGACCGTGGCCGACATGCAGCGGGCCGGTCGGGTTCGCTGAAACGAACTCGACCATCACGGACTGTCTTGCCCCGGTATCGTTGCGTCCCCACGCTGCGTCCGCCGAGAGAATGTCCTCAACGACGGATCCGACCGCAGCCGAGGCAAGCCTGAAATTGAGGAAGCCCGGTCCGGCAATCTCAACAGATTCCAGACCCGCTGATTCGAGATCAAGTCTCGACACAATCTCTTCGGCGATGTTGCGGGGAGCACGCTTGAGCACGCGGGCAAGTGTCATGGCCACATTGGTGGCAACGTCCCCATGCGCTGGGTCCCGGGGCCGCTCCAGTTTCACCTCCGCGTCCCCTGCGCCCATCTCGGCGAGAACTGCGGAAAGTGCGTACTGAATCGATTCGTTCGACATCGTCAGGAGTCCGACGAGCCGGAGGATCCACCCTTGTCGGAAGATCCGCTGGATTCGGCCTTCGTGCTCGGCTCCTTGGGCGCCGCCTCGGAAGACGATTCGCCCTTGTCAGCCGAGGCCTTCTTCTTGTACTCGTCGGAGCGGGTCTCTGTGATGTAAAAGCCGTCACCCTTGAAGAGAAACCCAGCCCCACCAGAGATCTTACGCTGGGCGGCCGCGCCACAGTCAGGGCACTCGGTTACGGGGTCATCCGACATCTTCTGAAAGATCTCGAAGCGATGGCCCTTCTGGCACTCGTAGTCGTACGTCGGCATGGAAGGCGGACGGTTGGTCGGACGCGGAACCCGCTCCGATGGGGCGACTTGGAAACCCAAAAAATTAACCCTGAGAGCGAGCGGTTGCTACCCGTCCCATGTGCCCCATTCCTCGCGCAGTGCATCACTGATCTCACCGAGCGTCGCACCCTTCTTCACGGCGCCGACGAGCGCGGGCATGAGGTTCCCATCCGATGCGGCCAACTGGCGAACCGCATCGACCTCTGAGCGCACCGCACCGTCGTCGCGTGCCTCACGAAACGAGCTGAGTTGAGCGACCTGACCGGCCTCGAGCGTGGAGTAATCGGGTTGACCGATTCGGGGAGACCTTTCGTCTTCGGCATGGACATTCACGCCGACGACCGGCCGGGCTCCCGACTCGATCTCCATCTGGAATCGATACGCCGCCTGATGAATTTCTTCCTGCATGTACTCGATGGCCTGAGCGGCTCCGCCCATCTCATCGATGCGCTCGAGGTATTCCACGGCGAGGCGCTCGACCTCATCCGTCAGCGCCTCCACATAGTGCGAGCCACCCAATGGGTCTGCGGTCCGGGTCACCCCAGACTCCGACGCCAGAATCTGTTGGGTACGGAGTGCCAGCTTCGCAGACTCTTCGGTCGGGAGGGCCAAGGCCTCGTCGTAGCCATTTGTGTGAAGCGACTGCGTGCCGCCGAGTGTCGCCGCCAAGGCCTGCACCGCGACTCGAATCACATTGTTGAGCGGTTGCTGAGCAGTGAGCGTCGACCCTCCCGTTTGTGTGTGGAACCGCAGACGACAGGCGTGATCAGAGGCTCCGTAACGCTCACGGAGAAGCCTGGCCCACAAACGACGTGCCGCCCGGAACTTCGCGACCTCTTCAAGCAAATCATTGTGGGCCGCGAAGAAGAACGACAGGCGAGGCGCAAAGGACTCCAACTCGAGGCCTGCGTCGAGTGCTCGCTTCACATATTCCAGTCCGTTTGCGAACGTGAAGGCGATCTCCTGCGGTGCCGTGGACCCGGCCTCACGGATATGGTATCCCGAGATGGAGATCGTATTCCACTTCGGTACCTCGTGGGCACAGAAATCCATGATGTCAGTGATGAAACGAAGGCTCTGGTCCACGGGATAGATGTAGGTACCGCGAGCGATGTACTCCTTGAGTACGTCGTTTTGAATCGTCCCACTCAACGCCGAGCGATCGACTCCTTGTTCGTCACCGAGCGCGACGTAAAAGGCCAGCAGGATGCCCGCTGTTGAGTTGATCGTCATCGATGTCGACACTTCGCCAAGCGGGATCCCGGCGAGGAGTCGTCGCATGTCATCAAGTGAGTCGATCGCTACCCCGACTCGACCGACCTCACCGGCTGCCATGGAGGCATCCGAGTCGTATCCCATCTGTGTAGGCAGGTCGAACGCGACGGAGAGTCCGGTCTGGCCTTGATCGAGCAGATACCGAAAACGCTCATTCGTCTCTTCAGCCGTCCCGAAGCCAGCGTACTGCCGCATCGTCCAGACGCGCCCCCTATACATGTCCTCGTACACGCCCCGTGTGTAAGGAAACGCGCCGGATTTTTCCTCATTCCCGTAAGAGCGATCCACTTGGATCCCCGAATCGGTCCGCTTGATCTGATCAGACATCAGTCTGTATTCTCCTCAGCCTCGATCGGCGCGAGGTCCACGAGAAGCTGATCTTTCTCAACCGCCTGTCCTTCCGCCACCATCACCTTCGTCACAATGGCGTCAGCTTCAGCTGTGAGTTCGTTCTCCATCTTCATGGCCTCGACGATCACGACGCCCTGACCGGCTCGAATCGTATCTCCCTCGGATACCTCGATCCGCATGACCATCCCGGGCATCGGCGCAACAATCGGGCATGGGCCCACAGAGCCGCTCCCGGCACCTGTCATGTCCCGGATCGCTCGCGTGCGTTCATCGACGGCTTCGGCCCGAATTTTCCGTCCCCGTAAGTGCAGATCCCAGGTCTCGGGACCGGTCCGTCGGGCCGAGATGCGATGCGAGACACCATCCACGATCAGGGAGCGAATCGGACCACCCTCGAGGTGGGCGAAGTCCACGGCACATGGCAGCCCGTCGACCAAGACCTTCGGGCCATTGAGCTCGACCACGTGGGTTCGGTCACCCACAGCTACGTGGTAGATCACGCCCCGTCCTCCACCCGCCTCAGCGCGACCAGTGTTTCCACATGCGCCGTCTGCGGGAACAGGTCAAATGCTTTCACGCTCTCGACCTCGTACCGAGACTCTAGAGCGCGCAGGTCGCGAGAAAGCGTGCCCGCATCACAGCTGACGTACACAATCCGCTCGGGTGGATTGTTCAGGATCAAGGGTGGCACACTCGCATCGAGTCCTCCGCGAGGCGGGTTCACCAACAGCACATCGGCCGGCAAAGTGTCTGGCAACAGCATCTCAACGGAGCCACGCACGACGGAAAAACCCTCGGGCGCGTCGTTCTCTGCCAATTCCACCGCCGACGCGTCCAACTCGATCCCGACCACAGACCAGCCGCGGGAGGCCAGTGCCCGCCCATACGTCCCATTCCCGCAGTACGCGTCGACGAGCTCCACAGCTGATTCGTCCTTGTCAGCACCCTCTTCGGCGAGCAGGTGAGAGGGAGCTCCGACGACCTCCAGCACGTAGTCACGAAGCGCGACCGCGGCATCCCGGTTCACCTGCTCGAACGACGTACCTCCGCGAGCACCAGGCGTACCCAGCACGAGTGACGGACCCTTCTCCGTGCCGGCCGCCTCGTGCCACACGGCAACAATCGCCGGGACCCGCTCGACCAGAGCCCGACCTGTCCAGCCCCTGGCACCACCCTGCACTACGAGTTCCACTCCATCGTCTCCGAGGCGAAGCGTCAGCCGAAGCCGACCGGCCTCCGGGAGATGTCGAGCACCGGGCCCCCAGCTTTCCCGCAGTGCCTCCCACACGTTTGTCAGTTCATCGAGTGGCAGCAGGCATTCTCGACCCACCTCAATGACGTGAGCCGGCTTTCCAAGGGCATGGAATCCCGCAACGACACGGCCCCCTCTCAGCCGCCGAAGAGTGTAGGTGACACGGCTCCGATACCGCTCCTTGCTCGGGGACGGAACGACCTCCGGCGGCTCAATTCCTTCGAGACCACCGATGCGCCCAAGGGCGTCCGCTATGAATCGCCCCTTCCATTCAATTTGCCGCGCGTACGGAATGTGCTGCAGCTGACAGCCGCCGCACTCCGAGTACAACGGACACGAGGCCTCGATGCGGTCCGGCCCTGGCTCGAGCAGCGCTTCGACCGAACCGGTCGCCCAACGGGGCTTACTCTTCTCAATCTGGATTCGAACCAGATCTCCCGGAGCAGTTCTCTGGATGAACACGACGCGGCCATCAGGCAGGTCAGCAACGCCACCGCCGCCTGACCCGAGCGCTCTGACACGGACCTCTGGATTCTCGCTCACTATCAGTCTCCCCCTACGCTACCGGTCCTGCGCCACGCGGACATCGGTGATCCACTGTTCATTCTCATTCGAGGTGCTCGACGCCGACGGTGCTCGTCTTCGAGCATCGCGGCCGCGATGGCCGCAGGGACCATTTGATCCTCCGGACAGTCGGGTTCGAGCAGGTCTGGGTGTTCTTCGAGGTATCGGATAGTGAAATCCCCTGATCGGAAATCGGCCTCGTCCATGACGCGGCGATGGAACGGTGCGCAGGTCTCAACACCCGCAATGACGAGCTCGTCCAGGGCTCGCGCCATGCGGTCGATCGCCCCGCTGCGGGTGGGCGCTGATACGATCAACTTTGCCAGAAGAGGGTCGTAATATAGCGAGACCTCTCCACCTTCGAGCACGCTTCCATCCCACCTTACACCCGGCCCAGTCGGCACCTCGAGGTGCGTGACTGTCCCGGTCGAGGGGAGAAAGCCGCCGATGTGGTCCTCCGATGTGATTCGGCACTCGATCGCGTGTCCGCTGAGCCGAACGTCCGCTTGGGCGAAGGCCAGCTTCTCCCCCGAGGCGACCCGGAACTGCCACTCCACAAGGTCCAGCCCCGTCACAAGTTCGGTCACGGTGTGCTCGACCTGAAGGCGCGTGTTCATCTCGAGGAAGAAAAATTCACCGTTCTCATAGAGGAACTCGATGGTCCCGGCGCCCCGGTAGTCCACCGCCTGCGCGGCCCGAACTGCGGTTTCACCCATTCGAGCGCGGTCCTCCTCCGACAGCACCGGCGACGGAGCCTCCTCAATGAGCTTCTGATGCCGTCGTTGAATGGAGCACTCACGTTCGCCCAAGTGTACCAGATTGCCATGTGCGTCGCCGAGTACTTGGATCTCGATGTGCCTCGGTCGCGCGAGGTACCGTTCCAGGTACACGCTGCCATCACCGAACGCCGCGAGTGCCTCGCGCGACGCAGCCTCGAATGCCCGTTTCAGGTCGTCAGGCGCCTCGACGACCCGCATGCCCTTCCCGCCCCCGCCAGCCGAAGCTTTCAAAAGAACCGGATACCCGATGATATCGGCAGCTTCGGCCGCCTCGTCGGGGCCCGCCACGGCATCCGTGAGGCCAGGCACGATCGGAACCCCGGCCGCAGCCATGCGGCGACGCGCTTCAGTCTTGTCCCCCATCGCTGCGATCGTCTCGGAGGTCGGTCCGATGAAGATCAGACCGGCGGCCTCGACCGCGGCCGCGAAATCGGCCCTCTCGGCAAGGAATCCGTACCCGGGATGGATCGCCTCTACCCCTTTGGCCAAGGCGAGCTCAATGATCGCGTCGCCCCGCAGATAGCTCTCCGCGGATGGCGCGGGGCCAATGCAGTAGGCCTCATCGGCCTCAAGCACATGCGCGGCCAGTCGGTCGGCCTCGGAATACACGGCGATTGTCCGGATCCCACATTCGCGGGCACCTCGGGCGATTCGGACGGCGATTTCGCCGCGATTTGCGATAAGGACGGAGCCGATCAAGACGTGGCCGGGATCAGAGGGATGCGATCAGGGGGAGGTACTGAAGCCCCTGAAGTTATCAGCCCACGTCAGAAAACAGGTAGGCGGTCGCCCGGTCTGCGCGCAGAGAGTGCCACACGCGTCCTAGTACCATGCCGCCCCTGTTACGACAGTCCCTTCGCCGCTGCAGATAATATCGGAATTGATGTCTTCTTCGTCCCCGTAGCTGGCCAGAATGCTCCGGAGCCGATCCGGCGTGTCTAGGGTACGATGCCCTGGCGACGGCGGCGGGTTCCCACCCAACGTGCAGGCCCTTCTAAAGCGGGATGTTTCCGTGCTTCCTGGCCGGATTTTCATCTCGCTTGTTCCGGAGCATATCAAGCGCGGAGATGAGGCGCGGACGCGTATCCCGCGGGTCGATCACGTCATCGACGTAGCCACGGGCAGCCGCCACATAGGGGTGGGCAAACTTCTCGCGGTACTCTTCGATTCTGGCCTCCGTTGCCGCCTGGGGGTCTTCTGAGTCGGCGATCTCCTTCCTGAAAAGAACCTCGACGGCACCCTTGGGACCCATCACCGCGATCTCAGCCTGAGGCCAAGCTAGATTCACGTCGCCCCGGATGTGCTTAGAGTTCATGACATCGTAGGCTCCACCGTACGCCTTCCGAGTGATCACCGTGAGCTTCGGCACCGTTGCCTCGGCGAACGCGTACAAGAGCTTCGCCCCATGCCGGATGATGCCACCGTGCTCTTGGGCGACCCCAGGCAGAAAGCCCGGTACATCTTCGAGTACCACCAGCGGGATGTTGAACGCGTCGCAGAAACGGACAAAGCGAGAGCCCTTTACGGACGCATCGATGTCGAGCACACCGGCCAGTGCAGCGGGCTGATTCGCAACAATGCCCACCGCGTGTCCACCGAGGTGCGCAAAGCCAACGAGCAGATTCCCGGCGAACCGTTCGTGCACTTCGTAGAAGTCACCCTCGTCTACGACATGCCCTATCACTTCTCGCATGTCATAGGGATGATTGGGGTTATCCGGAACAACTTCGAGCAATTTTTCATCTCGTCTGTCGTACGGATCTTCGCAGCCCGCATCCGGTGCGAGGTCTCGGTTGTTCTGTGGGAGAAAGCGGATCAGGTCACGAACCGAGGCCAGGCACTCGGGCTCCGAGTCACAGGCGAAGTGTGCCACGCCCGACTTCGAGGCATGGACGTCTGCTCCCCCAAGCCCTTCCATGTCGATGTCCTCGTGGGTCACTGTCTTAACAACATTCGGGCCGGTCACGAACATGAAGCTGGTCCCGCGGACCATGTACACGAAGTCAGTGATTGCGGGGGAGTAGACCGCCCCACCCGCACACGGCCCGAGGATCACGCTGATCTGGGGAATGACCCCGGATGCCATGGTGTTCCGCAAGAAGATGTCGGCATAGCCCCCGAGGCTGGCCACACCTTCTTGAATTCGAGCGCCCCCCGAGTCGTTGAGCCCAATGATGGGCGCCCCGTTCTTGAGGGCCATGTCCTGAAGCTTCACGATCTTTTCAGCGTGCGCCTCAGACAGAGAGCCTCCGAATACTGTGAAGTCCTGGCTGTACGCATACACGAGGCGGCCGTGGACCGTCCCGTATCCAGTGACGACCCCGTCTCCGAGTACCTTCTGATCGGCCAGCCCGAAATCGGTCGACCGGTGCGTCACGAACCGATCGAGCTCTACGAATGATCCCTCGTCCAGTAGTAGGTCGAGGCGTTCTCGAGCCGAAAGCTTGCCGCGGGCGTGTTGCGCCTCGATTCGCGCCACCCCACCACCCAGTTCAGCCTGCGCCGAAAGCTCTGCGAGGGTCTCTAATTTTTCGTGAATCGACATCAGCGTCTTCCCTGATCTTCCCGGCGGTTATTGGCTGCTTCATCCTGGCTCCCCAAAGTATCCTCGGGCGCCGGCCGGAGCTCCAAAGGCGTCAGCGCACGGTTCTGGATTCGAACGACTTCCGTCCCCCTAACCACTCGACCGTCGATCACAGAGAAGATCCCGGTCGCGCCCTCAATCGCTTCAAGGGAGCCAAACGAGGCTTGGACTTGCTCCGGGGACACCCGCCCCGGCCGCAGGGCCTCCAGCAGCAGTAACAGGGCGTCGTACCCGATCGACGCTGTCGATCCGACCAGACTGCGCTGGAAGTACTTCTCGTACGCCTGCCGAAAACGAAAGTCACCGGCGGAGCCAACCCCGGCGCCGACTGCGGCGGTCGCGACCACTCCTGTCGTATGGCGCGTATCCACGACCTGGAGCGTCTGGGGATCAGTCCAAGCGGAAGTTCCAAGGATCTCGATCGCGAGCGTGTCGAGTCCAAAATGAGTCACCTGGGGAGCCAGAAAATCGATGTCTTCCAGGGGAACCGGAAGGAAAATCGCGGTCGGCTGAAGCTCCTCCACATGCAGCGTGTCGTCTTCGGTAAGACCAAGCGCAGTAATCTCATCCCGACGCAGAGCGTCCTGGGCAGCTTGAATCTGCGGCTCAAAGAAGGTGGCTCCGGCCTGATAGCCGAAGCGCCCGACGACAGGCATGCCCATCGACGCAGCAGCCCTTTCGAACGCATCGGCCTCCGCCTCGGCTTCGGGCGTCTGCGGATGCACGATCGCGATACGCTGGAACGCTCTCGATACGGCATAGTAGGCCAGGGACGCCGCCGCCTCGATATTCGCACCCTCTAGTGAGTAGGCACCCTGTCCCGCCCTGTCAGCGCTTCGAGCGGTCGGCGAAACCAAGGTGACATCGTAGTTCCTCACATCGCCCGCCAAAAGCAGATCGCCGTCCTGCAGCATGCCTATGATACCCTGGACGCCCTCCGCTTCGAGTTCCTGTACGGCCTGCGCCGTCAGCTCAGGATCCCCTTGGTCGTCACGAACGATCAACTCGACCTGGTAGTCATCCCCAAGCGCAGTCGCAGCTGCGACCTCGATCCCCTCCGTAAGGAGCATCGAGAATTCCGCGAGCGCTGGAGGGCCTCCCATTGGTAGAACTACGCCGATCCGGAAGCTGGTCGTCCGGCCCCTACCTGCAGGCAGTTCGCCCGCGAGTACGCCCCGAGCCCAGAGCAACTCCTCACCGGCTACGCCGTCATCGATCGATCGCTGGGCGTAAATGGTGGCTGATTCCGTCCGATCCATCTCAAGGAAGCCGACCGACAGCCGGGCCTCGGCTATCGGCGTCAGCGGTCCACGGACTGAGACTCCGTCCACAACGCTCTGGATTTCAGCTAACTCGAGCGAGTCCGTTGCCATTCGTACCATGGCCACGGACTCCTCCATCTGGGACGGATTAGCCGCTTCGTCGATTCGCAACAGCCGGTCTAGGCGGGCACCGTGATCCTCGGAGTTCGCACGCGCCTGCAGAAGCCGCGCGCCGGGCCCACGCCGATCTCCGGCTGGCAGCAGTCCGGCGTACTGCCCCGCCGCGACATCCGCTGCGGGAAAATCACGGTTCTCCAGGTGCGCCCGTGCCGACATCTCAAGTGCCGCACCCGACACGTCAGACGCCGGGAAACGCTCAATAAGGTCCTCGGCAATCCGGAATACTTCAGAGAAGCGTCCAGCGTCAAACGAAAGCTGAGCCTCCGCAAACAATTCTTCTGCCACACGCTGCTCAACCGCACTGATCGGCCCCGGAGACACGACGACGGGTACGTCTAGTCCAGGGCCAAGCCGAGCATCCGTCGATTCAGCCTCTCGAGTCCCACTCCCGACCGTCTGGCAGGCCGAGGTGAGTGTCCACGCGACACACCCAAGAAGGCAAAAGAAACGCCCGAACGCATATCGCGTCCGGGCGCTCCTGAACTGACCCCTCACCGAAAACCCTCACTACGAGGCACTTTCGACATTGGGCGCCTAGTCCTCCTTTTTGGCGTCATCACCAGACGCAGCCTCTGTGGCCTCCTCAGCATCGGCCGCAGGTGCTTCTTCAGCTTCAGCTTCGACGGCTGGCGCCTCCTCCTCAGGAGCATCCTCACCATCGGTGGCAGCCTCGGCTTCAACCTCAGCAGCAGCTGTTGCTGCTGACTCAGGTGCACCGCCCTCCGCTGCCGCCGTCGCAGGCTTGCTCGTGGCACGTGGCTTCACGAACGCGTCGTCGTCGTCGGCCTCAGCTGCTGATGCTACCGCCGCTGCCGCTGCTAGGGCCTCAGCTGCTGCGATCCGGCCTGCTTCGATCTCTTCCTGAGACTTCCGCTCCGGCACTTCCGTTACTTCGAGCACGATACGGCGATTCGCCGCATCCGACTCGATAATTCGGAGGGAGACCGTGTCTCCCGCGCCATAGTGCTCCTCGAGACGCTCTGGGTTATCGACATCGACCCCGGTGTGTGATATCGGGGCGAAGCCTTCAATATCGTCGCCGAGATTCATGACCACACCCTTCTCCTGCACGCGGGCCACTGTGGCATCGAGTTCGACCCCCGGAGCCAGTCGCTCAGAGATGGTTGGCCACGGATCATCCGTAAGCTGCTTGATGCCCAGGCTGATCCGCTTGTTCTCGGCATCCACGTCGAGAACCATGATTTCGAGCTCTGCACCCTTCTGAACCACTTCGGACGGATGCTCGACACGCTTGGTCCAGCTCATGTCCGAAACGTGGACGAGTCCGTCGATGCCAGGCTCGATCTCCACGAAGGCGCCGAAGGAGGTCAGGTTCCGCACCGTACCGCCGAGCTTCGTACCCGTCGGGTACTTCACCGGCAGTGCCAGCCACGGATCTTCCTCGATCTGCTTCATACCGAGCGAAATCTTCTCGTCGTTCGGATCGACCTTGAGCACCACAGCCTCGATGTGCTCTCCAATCGAAACGACCTTCGAGGGGTGCCGCACGTTACGGGTCCAGGACATCTCAGAGATGTGGACCAGACCCTCGACGCCCTTCTCAAGCTCGACGAAGGCACCGTAGTTCGTAATCGAGACGACACGGCCCCCGACACGCGAACCGACCGGATACTTCTTGTCGATATCGGTCCACGGGTACGGAAGGAGCTGCTTGAGTCCGAGCGATATGCGCTCGCGGTTCCAATCGATGTCGAGAACTTTCACGTCGATCTTGGAGCCGATATCCACGACTTCGGACGGATGTCCGACGCGACCCCATGACATGTCCGTGATGTGGAGCAGTCCGTCGAGACCGCCCAGATCGATGAAGGCGCCGAAGTCAGTGATGTTCTTGACCATACCTTCGCGGACCTGACCAACCAAGAGCTCTTTCACGAGGGTCTCGCGCTTCGTCTCGCGCTCGGCCTCGAGAATCACGCGACGCGAAACAACAATGTTCCGGCGACGCTTGTTGAGCTTGATGATCTTGAACTTGTAGACCTCGCCAATGAGGTCTTCGATGTTCGGCACGCGACGGAGCGCGATCTGCGACCCCGGAAGGAAGGCGTCCACGCCCATGAGATCGACGGTGACACCACCCTTGATTTTTCGGACCAGCGTTCCCTTGACCGGACGATCGGCCTCGTGGGCCTCCCGGATCTTCTCCCAGACGCGGAGGAAGTCGGCCTTCTTCTTGGACAGCACAACAACGCCGTCGTCGTCTTCAAGGCTCTCGAGGAGAACTTCGACTTCCTCGCCTTCGACGGGGACGTCCTTGAACTCGTCGAGGGCGATTGCACCCTCACTCTTGAAGCCGAACTCAAGGATTACCGACGTGTCGGTAACCCTGAGGACGGTGGCGTTGACGATCTCTCCTTCCTTAAAGGCTTGGAAACTGCCGCTGAACTGCTCGAGCAGCGCTTCGAAGTCGGCCTTCGAGGTGGAGAGAACTTCCTCTCCATATGGATCGTAGAAAAGCTCCGGGGAAATCCCTTCTGGGATGTCCATGAGGGCGACCGCTATAGCTGCCTGCTCTGCGGCTTCCTCTGCTGCAGCTTCTTCAGCGGTGATGGTCGTGACTTCGCCGGTCAGCGCATCGATGATCACTTCCTCGCCTTCGGCAAGGTCATCGTTCTCAGCGTCGGTGCCAGCGTCCACCACTGCGGACTCGGCCTCGGGGGTGGGATTCTCGATATCAGTCATCGTCTCTGGGGCTCACGCAGAATGCGGAGCTCTCTCTGTGCCGAGCCTCGGTGGGCGAGGGTCGGGTTCGGGTTCGTGAAAAGGAAAAAGAAAGCCGGAATCGACCAACAGAAGCGGTCAGTTCCTAGCCGTGCAAAGCTAGAGGCGCCTCATAACAGCGTCAACTAATCGGAAGAGGTCAATCCAGCCTATCCACGCGTGTCACAATCGACTCGACCTGCTCTGCGAACGAGAGGCGCGTGGTGTCCAGGAGGTGTGCTCCCTCGGGCATGCGCAGCGGCGAGTGCTTGCGTTCCGAGTCGTGCCGATCGCGCTCAGCGATGGAACTGGATTGTGTCGTGACATCATCATCGCTCGGCTCCTTCACCCCCTGATCGCGAAGTCGGCGCCGAGCCCGCTCGGCCAGGTCCGCGACCAGATAGACTTTCACTTCAGCACCCGGGAACACGACGCTACCCATGTCACGCCCATCGGCGACCAGGTCTCCGTGCTCACCAGCGCTGCGTTGCAGCGTCATCAGGCAGGCCCGTGTCGGCGCCAGGCTGGCGAGGTGCGCCACCCGCGATGTGACCTCATGAGTCCGAAGCTCGGTATGTACGACGCGGCCACTCACAACGACGTCGAACCCTGAATCAGTGGGGGTAACCGACACGTCGAGTGCCCGCATCTCCTCCTCCGATAGGCCATCCCAGTCAGACTCGGGCACCTCGGACTCGAGCAACGCGAGCGTGAGCGCCCTGTAAAGCGCCCCGGAATCGAGGTGTCGAAACCCGAGACGTGCGGCGACAGCTTTTGCAGTGGTGGACTTCCCTGACCCCGCCGGGCCATCGAGTGTGACGATCGGTCCTGTGCGACTCATACGCTTCCAGTGATACGGGTTACTGTTTCGCGAAAGCCCGGGAAACTCAGATCAGCCAGACCGAGGTGCTCGACCTCAAGTTCGTTTTGACCTACCGAACCCAGCGCACCGAACGCCATCGCAATGCGGTGATCCGAGAACGTTCGGACCCGGCCTTTGAGCGGTCCTGCGGTGCCCTGTACGACGAGCCCGTCCGGGAGTTCCTGCGCGTCTCCTCCGATGGCCCGGATGTTCGCCACCATCGCGGAGATTCGATCGGACTCCTTGTGACGCAGCTCAGCCGCTCCGGTAATCCGTGTGACTCCGGTCGACACTGCCCCGAGCGCTGCGATCATTGGCAGCTCGTCAATCAGCGCGGGCACCTCATCCTCTTCGACCGTAACACCCCGCAGTTCCGTCGCACGGACTGTGATGTCACCTGAGGGTTCAGGCCCCGGCGTATCCGACGTCTCAATGGAAAGTTCGGCGCCCATTCGGCGGAGCACATCGAGAAAGGCCGTTCGCGTAGGATTGAGGCCAACTCCCGCGACGGTCAGCTCCGGTCCAGCCGTACCCAGCGCCCCGATCGCAAGCAGGAATGCCGCAGAAGAGAGGTCCCCGGGGATCCGCAGGTCGAGCGGTCCGATCCGTTCAGGCGGGTCGCGCATTTCGACCCTCCAGCCGCCCGCGGTGACGTGGGACAGGACAGAGACCCCGACCTCGTTGAAGAGACGTTCGGTATGATCTCGGGATTTTCGCGGTTCGGTGAACAGCACGAAGGCCTGTCCCACCAAGCCTGCGAACAGAACAGCACTCTTTACCTGTGCGCTTGCGACTTCGCCGGGCCAGTCAATCGACTCCAGCGGTCCGCGACCCTCGATCCGGACCGGAAGCCGATCCGGCTGGCCCACACAAGTGATCGACGCGCCCATGGCTGTGAGGGGATTGATGACTCGCCCCATCGGTCGCCCCTGAAGTGAAGCATCTCCGTCTAGTGTCGCAGTCAGCGATGAACCACAAAGAACACCGGTCAACAAACGCGCTCCAGTGCCACTGTTTCCGAGATCGAGCAGACCGTCCGGAGAAAGGAGCCCCCGAAGGCCCACCCCTTCGATACGTATCTCGCTCCCGTCTTCGGGCAATACGGGTATGTCGACGCCGAGACGTCGAAGGGCCTGCGCCGTCGACTCAGCGTCTCCCCCGTAAAGCAGACCAGACAAATGGCTCTCACCCTCCGCCAACGCAGCCAAAATGAGCGACCGCTGTGAAAGTGACTTGTCGCCGGGGACTCTCACTCTCACGCCGGCGTCCGCCACGGTCGGATGATCAGGACGAAGGCTCGGCGGGCTCCGCCATGTCGCCTGACCGCAGTGGCACCTCGACGCTCATCCCGTCTCGGGCGATTCGGGTCGAGGGGAAGATGGAACGTGCCTCTTCCTCTAGGCCCCGCGTATCGTCCGAATACCGAGCCGACAGGTGGGTGAGCAGAAGTTCTCCTGCGCCCGCTTCGAGAGCGACCTTGGCGGCATCAGAAGCCGTGCTGTGGCCCGTGTGTCTGGCCCTCTCCTCTTCCTCTGCGCCGAACGTGGCCTCGTGGACCAGTACATCGGCAGACCGAGCGCTCTCCACCGTCTGGGCGCATGGACGTGTGTCTCCGGAGTACACGACGGTTCGACCCGGTCGAGCCTCGCCCACAAACTCCGAGGCTTGAATCACTCGTCCATCGACCTCGACGTCCTCTCCACGGTGGAGTTGTCCGAACATCGGCCCTTCGGGGATTCCCATCTCCCGGGCAAGGCCGATATCGAAGCGTCCGAGCCGATCGTCCTCGACAAGAGCCCAGCCCACAGCCGATGTGCCGTGTTGGACATCGAAGGCGACGATTCGATACTCGTCGGCCCGGTGTCCTTCTCCCGCGCGGCATTCAATGATTTCGACTGGGAACCCAATCCGGTCCTCGCCCAGCCGAACGATCGCGTCGAGCGTCCTAGTCGACCCCCTGGGTCCGTAAATCGTTAATGCGTCTTCACGCCCCTGTAGCGCCATCGTGCGGAGGAGCCCGGTGATTCCCAGCACGTGATCTGCATGCGTATGGGTCACGAAGATCGCTAGGACACCGAAGCCGCTCTGGTAGCGCATCATCTGGCGCTGGGTCCCTTCCCCACAATCAAACAGGAAGAGGTCTCCCTCTCGCTGAACTGCAATGCCGCTGACATTACGCCCGACCGTAGGTCGAGCGGCAGCGGTTCCGAGAAAGGTGAGGCGAATCATTGGAGTGCCTGCCGAGATCAGCGCGGGTGCGTGATCACCCGAACGGAGCCAACGTAGCGGGCCGCTGCCGGATCCGGAACGCTACCAGATCCTGAACTGGATCTGAACGAGGCGTCCAGGCTGCGGAAGGCCACACTGATCGAAGACCGCCGCGTCCGTAACGTTTCGCATCGACGCAGATGCATCCATGCGACTCAGCACTCTCGATTTCCCGAGACTGAAGAGCCGCCGAACGGTCAGGTCCAACGGGGCGCTGCCGTCGAGAGGCTGCAACCCGCCCGCCTCAGGGTTCTCACACAACTGCTGACTCATGTACCGGACCGCAACGCTGCCCCTGAAGGCAGCGAGAAGCGGTCCCTCAAGGCCGAACTTTCCGGCCAATGCAGGTTCGTACTCGAGCTCAACTTCCCTGCCGTCAGCCTCGAATCCTTTCACATCCTGCAGCGTGAGGTCACCTGTCAGGGTGGCGCCCCCAAGCCTCCCGACCGCCAGCAGTTCTACACCGGCTCCCCTGATCTCGTCTTGGTTCACCCGCTGAAAGCGCCTGACTCCATCCGAGCCCGTCACGGACCTACGAACAATCGCGTCCGTCAGTTGATGGTAGAAGCCAACCATCTGAATCTCACCGACCCGGTTCGTCATCGTGAACCCGGCTTCCGAACCGAACAGCGTCTCGGGTTGCAGATTCGGATTCGGCTCGAATCGGCCAAGTGCGCCTGAATAAAATTCGCGCAGTGACGGAAAACGTGACCGGCGACTCGCCCCACCGTGAAGTAGAACGCCATCGGCGACGAGCGTACTCAGTCCGAGTCGAACACCGTAGTCGGTGATCGACTCTACCGAGGGCTTGTCTCCGGACTCCGGCGTGTCGGAACCGTCGACGGCTCCTCCGAGCGAAACACTCGACAGGTCACTTGCACCGAAACGAAACTCCGTCTCCATACCGACGCTCCACAGCCGCTGGCGATAGCTGTTCATACCTCCCGGTGTGAGAACCTCGTCGTGGACCACGTCAGCGTAGGTGGCGGACGCCCGCAGATCCCCACTAGCGCCGATCGTATGTTCGCCGAGAACACGGGCTGTCAGGACACGGTCGTCGGAGCCCTCAGTCTCGTCGACTGTGTCATAAGCCTCCGAGGCGAACTGCTCGATCAGCGTAGATCCGAGATCGACTCCAATACTCGCCTCCAGGTCTCCCTCACCGACGCCCGTCTCACGTTGCCCGGTACCCCCGGAGAGAGCCGCCAGCATTCTCTGCTGCTCTGGATACCTCCATAGCCGAGGATCGTCCTGGTGCGCCTCAGGAGGAACACCGCGCTCGACGTCGTATCCGGACGCGGAGAACGAACCCCAGGTGCCCTCGTCTGACCGATACCTCGCCGTGACGAAGCCATCAATTCGCTCAGCGTCGCTGTTGAGGCGCAGGTCGTCTTCGGCCAAGTACTGTGGCCGGAGGGTGGGGTCCTCTTCAGCTTTTTCGGCGACCGGCACACCGCTCCGGTCCTGAAAGCCGAACCCACCGCGGAACACCCACTGGTCATCGACGTCATCGACCAGATGCCCACCGGTAAGTGAGACATTCATCCCACCTGTCCCATCGTAGGCCAAGCCGACGGACAGCGGATCGACCGATCCGATCCGGGATTGCCCTCTGGCCACATCGACCTCGACGACACCTCCCAGCGTGTTCGGCCCGTACAACACTGATGAAAGGCCTCGCACGAGCGTGATTTTTCGCGCCGCTGTGAGGGGAATGATCGACATATCCGTCCGGTGGTCCCACCCGATGGTCAAAGGCACCCCGTCCATCAGAATCGCGATCTGGCGATCCTCTGAACCACGGAGCGCCGGCTGCATCTCACCGCGACTGTTGGCGCGGATCTGGATGAGCGGCATCGCTCGGAGCACCTGCTCCATCGTGGGCGCCGGGATCGACCCGAGTGAGTCGAGGGCGATCACCACACTGCTCGACCCACCGCTGGTCAGTGCCGGCTTGGCCACGCTTACCATGATGCCCCCAAGGAATCGCACGGAGTCGGGAATAATCGAATCCGGGGGATTCTGTGCGGCAACACAGGAAGGCCCGATTGCCAATGCAACCGGGACGGCTCGGAGCCATCCGAGAGAGACGCAGGAATGCAGGATGTTGCGGTGAACCATGAGGACGAGAATCGATACAAAGGAGTGTACAAAGGCCGGCGCGTGATATGACGTAAAACTTCTTTTGTTCCTTGGCTCCGCGTTACCGCATGGGACCGTTCAAATGTCACCCGGCGCTGACGATCTGCTGAGCCGGAATCGGTTGGACATCCACAGTTTTGGCACGTATCGTGGACCGATACCGCCGCCCTCGGAGGCCTAATGCACAGTCGTCGCTCGTTCCTTGGTACCATGTCCCTTCCCGCCGCCGCAGCTGCGACGGGCTTCACCTTCCGTCCGACTGAGCTTCGAGCCGACGCGATCGACATCGCGGCGAATCTGAAAAGCCATCTCGGGACAGCCGCCGACGTCGTCGCCGACGAGGACTTCTGGTTTGAGGTTCAAGGCGCCTTCACGGTTGATCGCACACTAGTGAACCTGAACAACGGTGGTGTGAGTCCAGCGCCGAAGCTGGTCCAGGATGCCATGAAGCGGCACCTCGACTACTCAAACCTGGCTCCAACCTACACGATGTGGCAGATCTTGGAGCCACAGCGCGAGGGGACCCGCGAGCGCATGGCACGCGCATGGGGTGTGGACGCCGAAGAGGTCGCGTTTACGCGGAACGCCTCAGAGAGTCTCCAGACGATGCAGTTCGGGATCGATCTCGAACGCGGTGACGAGGTCCTGACGACGACACAGGACTACGGGCGAATGATTACGACGTTCAAGCAGCGCGAGCGCCGTGAAGGCATCGTCCTGAAGCAGATCCAGATTCCGGTGCCCGCCGAAGATCCGGCAGAGATCGTCCGCCTGTTCGAGGAAGCGATCACGCCTCGAACCCGGATGATCCTGGCCTCTCACATGGTCAACCTCACAGGCCAGATCCTGCCGGTGACCGAACTGACAGCAATGGCTCGTCGGCACGGCATTCCACTCGTCATTGATGGGGCGCACTCGCTCGCCCACTTCGACTTCGATCTCGGTGAGCTCGATGTCGACAACTACTCGTCCAGCCTTCACAAATGGCTATTCGCTCCGCATGGAACTGGTTTCCTCTACGTCCGAAGGGACAAGATCGCGGACGTCTGGCCACTCATGGCCGCTCCGGAGACACAGGACAACAACATCAGGAAATTCGAGGCCATCGGGACACACCCTGAGGCTCCCTACCTGTGTATTGGGGAGGCACTCACCTTCCATGAAGGCCTTGGCGCGGCTCGGAAGGCTGCCCGACTGGTCTACCTCAGGGACTACTGGGCGAACGAACTGCTCCAGCACGACAACGTGCGGCTGAACACCAGCCAGAAGGAGGGCTTCGCTTGCGGCATCGCCAATGTCGAGGTCCTGGGCGTCGAGCCGAACGCGCTGCGCGACTACCTTTGGGATGCGCACCGCATCATTACGGTGAGCATCAACCACGCCGAGTTCCAGGGACTTCGCATCAGCCCCAGCGTGTACACGACGCTGCCAGAGCTCGATCGGTTCGTCGATGTGATGAGCCACGTCGCACAGAACGGCCTCCCCACCTGAGCCCACACCACATGAGCCACTCACCCACCGGCGGGCGCATCGATTTGCGCCCCGCCCGCTTCGTTGCGTCCCTGCTCATTTGCGGGACACCCATGATCACGGGCGGCGAGGTGGCCGCGCAGGCGGCGTTCTCAGTCTCAGACGTGATGTCGTACTCGTTTGCGTCCGGGCTGGTCGCTTCGCCTGAAGGCAATCGGATCGCGTGGATCGAGAACCGTGAGGGCGAGCGGAATATCTGGGTGGCAGCCGGTCCGGAATGGCGGGGGCGCGCGCTCACCGCGTATCAAGGGGACGACGGTCAGGAGTTGACTGGATTGACGTTCGCGCCGGACGGCGAGCAGGTGATGTACATCCGCGGAGGGGCGCCGAATCGCGAGGGAGAGGTCCCGGATCCACTCTATACTCCTGACGAGGAAGAGCGCGGCGTCTGGATTGTAGACTGGGAGGGCACCGACCCTGCACAGGTCGTCGAAGGAGGTGGGTTCTCGTTGTCACCCGACGGGGAGCGTATAGCCTACGCCCAAGGTCGCGACATCTTCGTGTTGCCGCTCTCTCAGGAGGCCGAGGCGGAACGAGTAGCACGGATCAGGGGGTCCGCCGGCTCTCTGACATGGTCGCCAGGTGGGGAGAGTCTCGCTTTCGTGAGCGGGCGCGGCGACCATGCCTTCATTGGCGTGCTCGACCTCGCCGAGGAGCGGGTCACGTACCTCGACCCGAGCGTCGCGAACGACGGCAGCCCTGTATGGAGTCCTAACGGCCGTCAGATCGCATACCTGCGCGTTCCGAACGAGCGGGTCGTTCAGATGTTTGCTCCAAGGCGTGAAGCGCTCCCCTTTTCGATTCGTGTCGCCGACGCGCGCACGGGCCAGGGCCGCGAAGTCTGGAAGGCGTCGGAGGGTGTCGGCAGTGCGTTCAGCGGGGTGGGCGCAGCTAATCAGCTTTTCTGGGGTGCACAGGACCGACTGGTGTTCCCCTGGGAGGGAGACGGCTGGAAGCACCTGTACAGCATCTCGACGAATGGCGGCCAGCCGACGCTCCTGACTCCCGGGGCGTTCGAGGTCCAGTTCGCCGGAATCACGCCAGACGGTGAGACCGTCGTCTTCGACTCGAACCAGGATGACGTGGACCGGAAGCACATATGGCGCGTTGGTGTTTCCGGTGGGAGCGCGGAACGGCTGACGCCTGGCACGGGCCTCGAGTGGGGAGCGGTCGTAACGGACGGAGGAGCGGTCGCCTACCACGCCGCATCGGGCGCCGAGCCGGCACATACCGTCGTGCTCGATCAGGGCACGACCAACCGCGTCAGTCCGGACCTGCCCTCTGCCTTCCCTGCAGATCGCATGGTCGAGCCTGAGCAGGTCATCTTCCGGGCGGCCGACGGAATGGCCATTCACGGACAGCTGTTCCTCCCGCCGGGGGCGACATCAGGCACGAAACACCCAGCCGTCATCTTCTTCCATGGGGGGTCTCGCCGCCAGATGCTTCTCGGCTTCCACCACCGGGGCTACTACCACGGCGCGTATGCTATGAATCAGCTCATGGCGAACGCAGGCTACGTCGTCCTGTCGGTGAACTACCGCAGCGGGACCGGCTACGGCATGGAGTTCCGAGAGGCGGACAACTACGGAGCGACCGGAGCCAGTGAGTTCAACGATGTCATGGGCGCCGGGCTCTATCTGCAATCACGCGACGACGTCGATTCTGACCGCATCGGGCTCTGGGGTGGCTCATACGGCGGGTACCTGACTGCGATGGGGCTCGCGCGAGCATCTGATTTGTTCGCGGCTGGTGTCGACATTCATGGCGTCCACGACTGGAACGTCGTCATGAACGGATTTCAGCCGGAGTATGAGCCAGAGGACTACCCCGAGTTCAGTCGTATCGCGTTCGAATCTTCGCCCATGGCCTTTATTGACGGCTGGGAGTCTCCCGTCCTCCTGATTCACGGCGACGATGACAGAAACGTGCCCTTCCGAGAGTCCGTCGATCTTGCCGAGGCGCTCGCGAAGCAGGGCGTCGAATACGAGCAGCTGATCTTCCCTGACGAAGTGCACGGTTTTCTCTTACATGAGAATTGGGTCTCCGCCTTCGAGGCGACGCTCGATTTCTTCGATCGGAAGCTGCTGCGGCCGATTTCCTGACCACGACCGGATCACACCATGCTGAATGTTCTCGCCCTCGCGGGACTCCTGACCCTGACGCCGGGCGCTGATGGCCCCCGAGTATGTCTAAATTCCACGGTGGGCCCGCTGGACGACACTCTGCAGGAGATGTTCGAGTCCGGGCGCAGCTATACGGATTTCCTGAACGGTGCGACGCGTCGGACGGAGCTCTGGCATGGGAACACCGAGAAGGCCGAGGGAATCGACCCGGACCTGGTTCGGCGAGCGCGTGCCGTTGGCGGCTCATGGAATTTCCTCGCGGTAGCGGTCGACGCATGCTCGGATTCAGTGAGCACGATTCCCTACCTCGCTGAGCTGATCGCTCTCGTGGACGGTCTCGACATGCGCATCGTCGATTCGACCGTAGGCCGTTCGATCATGGATTCGCACAAGACTCCTGATGGGCGCGGGGCGACGCCGACGGTACTGCTGCTCGATGAGGACTTTGAGGAAGCCGGCTGCTTCATCGAGCGCCCGCTCACGCTGCAGACGTGGATCCTCGAGAACAACGACGAGGCCTCGGGTGGCGACATCCTCGAGCACAAGATGGCCTGGTACGCCGAAGACTCGGGGAACGAGACGGTGGCGACCTTCGTGGAGATGCTCGAGGCGGCGGCGAGCGGAGCGGACGAAGTCTGCAGGTGAGTCCGGGGTAGATCCTGAACCAGGAAAAGAAGCTGCCCCGAAACCCGGTTCCGCCCTTTCTTCTTCGCGCGGCCTAAGGCCTCATAAGCTCGCCTAATGACGACCTCGTGCGCGTGCTTTTCAGTCGTGTGTGCCATCCCGATCCAGAGGCTGCAGGAACGTGACGGCGGCGAACAGGGCCACCGTCACTGCTGTGAAATGATCGGTGGCAGCCCCTGCGCGACCAGAAGCTGGTTGAACTGAGCGATATCCGACCGGGCGAGTTCCACCCAGCGCTGCAGATACCCGGTCAGTTGGGACCGATAGATGTCGCGAACCTCCCTTACCTGATCGGTAGGTGCGTGATCCGAGCCGCTCGAGTAACCAGCCAGACTAGAGATTTTGGCCCATAGCTGCCTCGGCCAACGAATCGTGTCCTGCCTCGACGCCCCACCACTCAGCCTCAGGTCGAAGAGATTCATTTCCAGGTCGATGAGCACCTGCTCCAGCTCCTCGGCAGCAGATACGACCTCCGAGTACCTGGCGTCTCCGCGTGTGCGCTCGGCCAAGTCGAGCAATCCCTTTCGGGACCATTCGATACGGTCGATGAGGGCGGCCGTCGAATCGCTCATCTCTCGCAGATCGAGCTGCAAGGCCAGCTGCGCCTGCATGTCCGCGACTGATACGTCAGAGTCAGGATCCTGCAGCACCTCCAGCCACTCCGTCCGCTCCTCGCCACCCGCAATCAGCCGAACCCGGTAACGACCCGGCGTAGCCAGAGGACGAACCGATCCACCGTCGGGGACCGGGCGCGACCCGGACGAGCCCACGTCGACGTGCGCATGCTCAAGCACGGGCGTGCGCAGCCGTGGCGAAGACGAGCCTTCATACCTCAGGTTCCAAGCGACACGATTGATGCCGACGCCCGGGTTCGCTAGCGGGAGCGTGCGAACCACCTGGCCGGCTTCCGTTTCGATTCGGACTGTAACGCCACCGCGAGGTGCTTCGCTCAGGTAGAAGTTGATCGACGCCCCACCGGTCGGATTCTGCCCCGCAGCAGGATCGCCGGGCTGACTTGAGCGCCCTTCGCGGGACGCGAACCGGTACGCCGGACGCGGCGCGAACAGATGCGCCGGCTGAGCCAGCACCTCGTCGGTCATCTGCTGTACGGCCGACAGATCGTCGAAAATCCAGAAACCCCGTCCGTAGGTGGCGACCACCAGGTCGTTGAAATGCGGCTGCACTTGGAGCCAGTAGACCGGCGCGTGCGGCATGTCTCCCTGCAACGGCACCCACCCCTCGCCATCATCGAAGGAGACGTACAGTGCGTTCTCCGTTCCGAGATACAGAAGTCCCGGCCGAGTGGGGTCTTCCCTGATAACCCGGGCGTAGCTGAAGACGCTTCGCGGCACGTTTCCCGAGATCGTCGTCCATGACTCGCCATAGTCGTCGGTCCGATACACAAACGGGTCGTTGTTGCCGACCTGGTGGAAGTCCACCGTGACGTATGCCACCGCCGGGTCGAACCGGGAGGGTTCGACGTTGTTCACCGTGCCCCACTCCGGCAGGTCCGGAATGTTCGCTGTGACATCGCTCCAGGTGACCCCGCCGTCCCTGGTCAGTTGCACGAGTCCATCGTTCGATCCAGTCCAGATCAGGCCAGCTTCGATGGGTGATTCCGCGATGGCGAAGAGAACCGAGAAATAGTTCGGACTCACGTCCTCGGTCGTGAGCCCACCCGATTTCTGCTGACGCTCGCGGTCGTTCCGCGTAAGATCCGGGCTGATCACTTCCCAACTCTGTCCTCCATTCATGGTCCGGTGCACATGCTGACTTCCAGCATACACGGTCTCGTTGTCGTGCGGAGATATGTGAACCGGGAACGTCCACTGGAAACGATACCTGACATCCGAAGCCGCCCACCCTTCCGGGTTGTCGGGCCAGACACTGACGGTGCGCGTAATTCCGGTCGACAGCTCGTGGCGTTCGAGGATACCCTCGTAGCAACCCGACCACACAACGTCGTTCGTGACCGTGTCCGGGACCGCGAATCCTGACTCACACCCGCCTACTGATTTCCACGCCCCGATCGGAATCGAGCCGCCCGACAGGGAATTCGACGGCCCTCCGTACGACGACCCATCCTGTCGATTCCCGTACACGTTGTAGGGCACCCGAGTATCCGTATAGACGTGGTACATCTGTGCGATGGGCAGCTGCGGCTGATACCAATTCTGCCCGCGATTGGTGGAAATCTTCACCCCCTGGTCGTTCCCGATGATCATGCGGTCGGGAAGAAGCGGATCGATCCACATGTCATGGTTGTCCCCGCCGGCGATCACGGAGAAGGTGGCCCCGCCGTCGAGCGACTTCGTGTGGACCGTCGACATGAAGTGGACCTCGTCCGCGTCATCCGGGGCAACAGCCAGTCGGGTGTAGTAAAGGGGTCGCTGGGCAAGCGCATGCTCCGCGTTGACCATCGACCAGTTCGACCCGCCGTTGTCGGAGCGCCACAGCGTTCCTTCGTGCTCACCGAAGTCGGCGTACTCCGGATTCTGGTTCGTCTCGATGAGTGCGTAGATGCGATCGGGATCGTCAGGGGACATGCCAAGGCCGATCTTCCCGATCGTGCCACGCGGCAAACCATTCCCTTCGAGCCGCGTCCAGTTGTCCCCGCCGTCTCGACTGGTCCACAGCCCACTCTCGGGCCCGCCGCTCTCTCGTCCCCACGTCCACATCTGTATCTGCCACGTTGCGGCGAACAGAATCCGAGGGTTGCGCGGGTCCATCACCACGTCGATAGCGCCCGCGTTCGGTCCGGAAAAGAGCACGCGCTCCCAGGTCTCTCCCCCGTCGGTCGTGCGGAAGAGGCCACGGTCCTCCTCCTGAGGACCGTAGAGGTGACCCGCCGCCGCGACGAACACGATATCCGGGTCCGTCGGATGGATGACGATGCGACCGACTCGACCACTGCCTTCGAGCCCCGCGTGCGTCCAGTTCTCGCCGCCGTCGGTTGAGCGATACACCCCATTTCCAATCGAGACATTCGAGCGGATGAACGCTTCGCCCGTCCCCGCCCACACCACGTTGGGGTCGGACGGAGCCACCGCGAGAGCCCCGATCGAGAGCGCGGTCTGGTCGTCGAAAATCGGCCGCCAGCTATGGCCGCCGTCCTCGCTCTTGAAGACCCCGCCTGACGCTGCGCCGAAGTAATACACATTCGGATTCCCCTGCTCACCGATGACCGCACTGACACGATTGCCAACGGGACCGATGTGACGGAAGTCCGAGCCGGCAAACAGCGCTGCGTCCAACTCCTGCGTGCTCTGGGCCGCGACCGCCGGCACCAGGCCGGGCAGTGACGCGAGAAGAAGCAATGACGACCCGCGCAGGCGACGTCCAAAATGCGATGCCATGAACCGCTCCGAATGATGTCTCTTAGGCTGGGGCTGACCCCGAATGCCGACCGGCACAAGATAGATCTCCGTCGAGGCGTGAGGAAGCATGGGAATGAGGCCTTGAACAGGCCTCCGCATCGGAAGTGCTCGGGGGAATCGCTCTCCTGCACCCATCTTGTTGGTAGCGTTCACCGCTTCCCCTCGCCGACGCTACCACAGGGGTTGCCACGGCTGACTTTTTCTCTTTTGCACGCCCCTGTTTTCGATCGTCAATCCGTTCCCGGCGCCCCCTGGGTTCGTGGGCCCCACCGACAGCGGTCCGATGAAAGAACAGCGTGGAATGATCACGCAGACGTCTGTCGCCGTTCTGGTCATCCTCATGATGTCGTATCTGACGGGTCAGAGCTTACTTCGCTTCTTTTCCGTCAGCGTGGCATCGCTTCGAGTAGCAAGTGGGCTCGTGATTTTCGCCATGGCCTGGGTGATGCTTCAGGCCCGAATCAGTGCCACGAAGCAGATACCGGAGGAGATCGAAGAGGCTGAAGAGAGCTCAGATGCCACTTCCGATGGCGATAGTCCCGCTGGTAATGCCCCTGCTAGCGGGCCTCGCTTGGATCATTCTTCAAGCAGCAGGCCCGATCGCTAGCGCACTCGGTCAGACAGGCATGAACCAGGCGACCTGCTTCATGGCCTCATTCTGGTTGCGACCGGCTTCGAGTTCACCACCTCATGACTTGGGAAAATCTTCCAAAGGTGGATGATCAAGGCATGACCCAACCACCGAAACGCCCTCCTGCTCGTCGTCCTCCACGAGCGATTGAGGCTCACCGCCTGAGGACTCGCAGGCTTCGGGTTCTTCGCAACGATGACCCTATGTCCAGATCGCCTCAGGTGCTCCGGATCACGGTTTGGAGCCATGCCGCTGCTTGGTGGATCTCCTCCACTGGCGTCGCTCTACTCGCCTCGATTCAGGCGGCCCGGGAAGCTCTGAGCATCAAGCCCGCGCGAGTCCTAGAATAGGCCGCAGGAACTCGCTCCCTTCAGAAGGGGTTCGTAACGGACGCGAAACGCATACGTTTTGCGGAACTGACTGACGACCGAGACAAGAACGCCGGAGACCCTCCATGATCATCCGACGCCCATCCGACATACCGTCCTCCGAGATCACACCGGAGAGCGTCTATGTGAACCGCCGAAAGTTTATCAAGGCTGCGGCTGCTGGCGCAGCAGGACTTGCGGTAGGCCCCACTGCCCTCGAGGGCAGTGAGCACGGAATCCTTCGGCGACAGGAAATTCCAGCTCGTTTTGCAACGCTGCGGTCCGAGATGGACGAGGAGTTGAACTCGTACACCGACGTGACGACATACAATAATTTTTACGAGTTCGGCACGGACAAGAGAGATCCTGCTCGGAATTCAGGCGAATTTCGGCCGACCCCCTGGAAGGTCACGATCGGGGGCGAGTGCAATAAGCCGGGTGACTACGACCTGGACGACTTGCTGTCCGGAATAACCATGGAGGATCGAGTCTACCGCATGAGGTGTGTGGAAGCCTGGTCTATGGTCATCCCGTGGTACGGCTTTCAGCTTTCGTCGCTGATCAAACGGGTCGAGCCCACCGGAAACGCGAAATTCATCGTGTTCAAGACGGTCGTGCGCCCGGAAGAGATGCCTGGCCAGCGCAGTCCCAACCTGAGCTGGCCGTACATCGAGGGCCTTCGGATGGATGAAGCCATGCATCCGCTCACCCTTATGGTCACTGGCCTTTACGGCATGGACCTGCCCAACCAGAATGGGGCTCCGCTTCGTCTAATCGTGCCGTGGAAGTACGGATTCAAGGGCGTGAAGTCGATCGTGAGCATCGACTTCGTCGAGCAGATGCCGCTGAACACGTGGAAGCAGCAGAACTCCAACGAGTATGGCTTCTACGCCAACGTGAATCCCGAGGTAAGCCATCCGCGCTGGAGTCAGGCGCGCGAGCGGCGGCTGCCGGGTGCTTTCAAAAATCACGAGACGCTCATGTTCAATGGGTATACCGATCAGGTACAGCACCTGTACGCCGGTATGGACCTCGCTCGCTGGAAGTAGCGCGAACCCATTCCCATGAATCAGAAGCGTGCCGTGCTCGGCCTCAAGGTCGTGCTATGGCTAGGTGCGTCGGCACCCGGTGTCTGGCTTGTAACGGGCCTATTCACAGGATCGCTGGGCGTGAACCCCATCGAGAAGCTGACAAGAGTGTCCGGTATGACGACGCTCGTCCTGCTCTTGCTGACGCTTGCAGTGACTCCCGTTCGTCGGTTCACCGGATGGAATCCCATCATCAAAATTCGTCGCCCGATGGGGCTCTTCGCGTTCTTCTACGCGCTCAGCCACTTCAGTATCTGGTTCGTCTTCGACATGACGTTCAACGTCGGTTACATGTTCGAGGACATCCTGCTTCGGAAGTACATCACGGTGGGAATGACGGCTCTCCTGATCCTGACCCCGCTTGCGATCACATCGACGACGGGGTGGATTCGCCGACTCGGGAAGCGCTGGGGGAGGCTTCACAAGGGAGCGTACATGGCAACGGCTCTGGGTTGCCTCCACTACTTCTGGCTCGTCAAAGCTGACACGCGGCTGCCACTGCTTCTGGCTGCCTGCTTCGCGGCACTCCTGCTGCTGCGTCAGCCCCGGTTCGATCCACGCCAATGGCGGACGTCAAAAGGGACTCGTACGGGCTGAGTACCGGTGGTGGCACACCGAGTGGATGAGCTTAGTGGTTCAGCGCGTACGCATCGGGTGTGGACGAGCAGAAAAACTCGTCAGCTTCGCCTTCCCGCTCCCATCCGTCTGCGCGGTCGGTATTGTGCGTTTTGCGACGGCCGCTTCTTCGACAAAATTTGATCGACGGGACCCAGGGCACCTCGCAGACATCATACAGGGCTTTCATGAGAGGGTGACCCGGTTCGATGTCTACCCAGCCCTTCCCCGGCAGCGCTCTTGGAAACCGGTTGCTGCGACGAGACACAGGAGAGGGACCCACCGACGCACCTGGAGAGCATCGGCGCCGCATCATCCGTCCGCGAGGTCCCGCGGGCAGGAGGTCACACGGAAGCCATCGCGAGTTCGAGGAATCTCTGAAGGATCCCCTCCGTGTGTTCGGTTTCGGGCGTGCGCTCCTCGAGGTCCTCGAGGCTTGATGCACCCGCCAGCGGGATATACGACGGATAACGACGCATCCGCTCGATGAAGCCCGCTCGATCCAACTCCGGGTGGAACTGTGTGCAGTAGATCGGGCGCCCAGGAAAATGAAACACCTGGTTCTCCACCCCTTCACTGGAAGCCAGCAGCACCGCCTCATCGGGCAACGTGATGACATGATCCTCGTGCGCACTCAAGGCCTGAAATCTCAGACCGAGAGGTCCGAACACTGGATCTTCGCGACCCGCGGGGGTGAGCTCTACCCAAGTGACACCGACCTCGGCCCGCGCCCGGTCCGTGATAACCTCCCCGCCCATCGCACGGGCCATCGCCTGAAAGCCCCAGCATGACGCGAACGTCGGTTTCGACGACTCGTAAAGCCCGACCATCGCATCGAGCGCAGCGGGCAGCCAGTCTCCTCCGCGGGCCACGGAGTAGTCACCGCTGCCACCGAGCAGGACCACGTCTGCGGCGTCAAGTCTCTCGGCGTCAGGCGCTCCGCTCAGGAGATCGAAGATCTCGATCTGGTTTCGGTCCAGACGGAAGCAGCGCTCGAAGCAGCCGATCTCATGCTCACGCATGGGGTCGGCGTCGTTCCGTACCTGGAGCAAGAGAAGTCGAAGGTCGGACGTCGAAGTTGAGATCACGAGGCATAGGGTTGCAGGGACGAGCGGATCCGGGGCGGAACGACGCTACCGAGCCGATGATAGGCGAGGCATACCCCTTGTCGCCACACCGGATGACAAGGGTTTGTTTGTCATCCTGCTCGCGTGAGACCGTGCTACGAAGCCAGAGCCCGGTTTCGCCACGAAAGCTGACGAGGTCAACGTGGACGAAGTGGCCACCCCATTCGGAACTGCCCCGAGTTCGCGCACCTAGACGCGGAAACTAGGACTGCGATTCGAGAGATTCTGATGGAGGCGAACTCGAATTTCGCCGAGATCACTGGGCGCCGATCAGTCGCCATCGAGCGTATTGACCAAGACGCTCGCGACACCATCCCCGTCTACTGAAACACGAACGGACCACGGCTGGCAGCAAACGGCACAGTCCTCGACGTACTCCTGGACTTCACCACCCGCCTGATCTACTGGAATTTCGACGCTCTCTCCGCAGTACGGACAATACACGACCGCCGCAGACGTGAGGTCTGCGCCGTACTGGTCTTCGTCGAGGTCGTCGTCGCTTGAACTTAAGAAGTCGAACATGCCCTATGATGCACTCACAACGGTGCCGGCTGCCAGAGTAACGAGGTCACCCGGTCGACCGGGCGGCCCGATCACTGCCGGGCTACCCGTCGTCCTCGACGAAGTCACATGCAGCTTCAACCTTGGCTCCCATGAAACCTGTCCTGAGCAGGAGAGCATTGCTCCCGAGCGCCGCAACAACTCTCGCCGTCAGCCCAGCGTTGCAACCATGATCGCCTTGATCGTGTGCAGCCGGTTCTCCGCCTGGTCGACCACGACGGAGTTGGGAGATTCGAAAACCTCTTCCGTCACTTCCAGCCCCTCGAGCCCGAATTTCTGGAAAATCTCCTCCCCAACTTCGGTATCGCGGTTGTGGAAGGCTGGGAGACAGTGCATGAATCGCGCATCAGCCTTGCCGGTCGCCGACATGACGTCGGCGTTGATCTGATAGTCACGAAGCAGATCGATGCGTTCGGCCCAGACGGAATCCGGCTCGCCCATGGATACCCAGACATCGGTGTGGACAAAGTCCGCGTCCTCGACCCCTGCCGCTACATCATCGGTCACGGTCAGACGAGCTCCGGTCTTCTCGGCCAGCGACCGGCACTCGTCGACAAGGTCCGTATCCGGCCAAAGCGACTTGGGAGCCACAATCCGCACGTCCATCCCGAATATCACACCACCCACCATGAGCGAATTGCCCATGTTGAAGCGGGCATCACCCAGATAGGCAAACGACGTCTCGGCCAGCGGCTTCCCGCTGTGCTCCCGCATGGTGAGCACGTCCGCGAGAATCTGAGTTGGATGATACTCGTCGGTCAGTCCGTTCCACACGGGGACCCCGGCATGCTCACCCAGGATCTCGACAGTCGACTGTGCGAAGCCCCGGTACTCGATGCCGTCGAACATCCGCCCGAGGACGCGAGCCGTGTCCTTCATGGTCTCCTTCACCCCGATCTGCGTGCCTGTCGGACCAAGGTAGACCGCATGTGCCCCCTGCTGGCTAGCCGCGACTTCGAAGGCACATCGGGTTCGCGTCGAACCCTTCTCGAAGATGAGGGCGAAATTCATGCCCTCTAGGCGGCAGGTTTCCGAGCGAGTGCGCCTCTCTTCCTTGAGTTCCGCAGCGAGGTCCAGAAGGTAGTGGGCCTCGATCGGAGTGAAATCGAGGAGCTTTAGAAAATTCCTGCCCCGTAAATCGACGCGCATGTCGTGTTGTCCTTCACCGGTGAATCGGTTCAGATCGGGTCTCGAAGCTGGGAGTCAATTCAGGGCGGGATTCTACCCAAAGTGCTGGCAGCGCGTCTACCGACCCAGGATCACCGTCTCGGTTGTCACGGTGCGTCAGGTCGAAGACTGGATCTACTCGGTACGACGTCCGTGCGATCACCGGGTGCACCACGAGCCGCAGCAGGGCGAGCGCGATAGGCAATCGGCTCCTAGCTTAACTACTTACATTCCCTGTGCCTGGAGCCCGCCTTGCCTCACTCCGTTGCCCCGATTGCATGCCTGCTGACCTGCTGCCTTGCGCTGGGGTGCTCCCCAACTTCTGATGACGCTCAGGGGTCGGTGCTCTTACCGACCGACCTGCAGGCCCGTGTCGAAGCGCGCCTGGACGGGCTCGATGCGACCGCGACAGTCTACGCGAAGCACCTGCCGACCGGGCGGGAAATCGCAGTACGGGCAGATCTCCCCATGAACACGCTGAGCGTCATCAAGATCCCGGTCATGGTGCAAGCGTTTCGAGATAACGCATCCGGCCGCTTGGACTTTGACGCACGCTACCCAGTGGACCCGGACGATATGCGGCGCGGTAGTGGTCTGGTCCAGACGTTCGCTCCAGGTCTGAACCCCACGCTACGGGGCCTAGTCACGCAGATGATCATCACCTCTGACAACACAGCGACGGACATGGTCATCGCCGCTGTCGGCCTCGATCGGGTGAACGCGTTTCTCAAAGCCGAGGGGTACGTGGATACCCGTTTGAAGATGACGACCGGCGACCTGTTCCGAGAAGTCTGGGTTCGGACGGACCCGGCCAACGCGTCGATGACCGACCGACAGGTGTTCGCCCAAGGCTTTCCCAACGATGATGCTGCGTCAGATCGCTCGTTCGCGCTCGAGGGCGACTCGACGGTCTGGCTTGGCCGAACGACAGCCCGTGAGATGGGCAGACTGCTCGAGCAGCTCTACTCTGCAGAACTGACCGACCAGGCCGCCAGTGAGGACATGGTCGGCATCCTCAGTCGCCAGTTGTACTCAAGCCGGCTCCCCCAGCGAGTCCAGTGGCAGGGCGTCAGTGTCGCGCACAAGACCGGGGACTGGCCACCCATGGCGGGAAACGATACCGGGATTCTGTTCTACGAAGGTGGCCCGACTGTCGTCGCCGCTTTTACGAACCAGAACACGGGCGACTTCTTTGACCTGGAAGCCACGCTCGGCCTGATCGCGGAAGATATCGTTCGGGCGTGGCGCTGACGGCTACATCCGAGCGAGAGCCATTCTCACAGCTTCGTAAGCGTTCACGACACCACCCGTAACCGAGAGTGTTCCGAAGGGAACCGCCGTCCCCGACCCGGGCTGTGGCACCATGTCATCCCCGTACTTCACCGACGAGTCCAGAAGGATGCGTCTCACGTCAGACGCAGAGAGCTCTGGGAAGTACGCCATGAGAAGCGCTGCGACCCCACTCACGACGGGCGCAGCCATACTCGTGCCGTCTTCCTGCTTGTACTCGCTACCCGGTACCGTCGACAGAATCGCCACTCCCGGCGAGAAAACGTCGACCCGGGTCTGGCTGTAGTTCGAGAAGGTGGCTGCCAGACTATCGACCATCCAATTGGCCGCACCGATCTCGATCCAGTTCTCCGCCCTGCCGCCGTCGTCGTATACCGGCGTCGGGAAGTTGGCGTTGTCGTCGAGGTTCTCACCGTCATTTCCGGCCGCGTGGATCATCAGCACCCCGGCCTCGTCCGCGTACCGAATGGCTGCATCGACGAGTGACTTCCGAGGGGAGTGCGTCTTGCCGAAGCTCATGTTGATGATGTTCGCGCCGTTGTCGACGGCGTATCGGATCGCATTTGCGACGTCTTTGTCTCGTTCGTCGCCATCTGGAACGGTCCGAATCGTCATGAGCCGGACGTTAGCACCAATCCCGTCGATGCCCTCATCATTGCCACGCATCGCTCCGATGATGCCCGCGACGTGCGTCCCGTGCTTCGCATCGGGGCCCATGACATCCCGGTTCCCGTACGCACTCTCGTTGCCATCTTCGAAGTCGTCACCGACGATCTCACGTCCATTGAACTCGGTATCGAGCCCGTACTCAGCCAGCCCCTCGTAGGCCTCCCGGGCTTCGACTAGCACTTCCATCGTGATCCCCCCCTCTCTCAGCTGCAGGTATATGTCACGCGCCTGACTCACCCGCTGCGTTCCCGGACGAATCGCCTCGACTACCTCAGGCGTCAGCTCATCCGTGGGCACCACGACGAGAAGCGTTGACGTCGCGAACTCGAGTGCCTGCTGAAGCTGATCGACCTGCGCGAGCGTCTGCTCAACCTCGGTCGCGCGCTCCTCATACTCCGAGCTAACCGCAGAGCAGTCGAGCCCGGCCGGAAGCGATTCTCCGCGCTCGCAGCGGGCATACATGCGGGTCACCTCCAGCGACTCGTGTCCAACGTTCCTACCATCGGCGCCACCGATGAAATTCCAGCCATAGACGTCGTCCACGTATCCGTTCCCGTCGTCGTCAAAGCCGTTCCCAGGCGTCTCGCCCGGGTTTTGCCAGAGCGAGCCTCGAAGGTCGACGTGCAGCGTGTCGATACCGCCGTCGATCACCGCGACGATGACCTCGCGAGCGGGCTGGCGATCGGCGAGCAATTCCCGATAGGCACGGTCTGCACTCACTCCGGGGACACGATCCTCGCCGAGATCCATCAGCTGCCATGCGTCAGGGGCTGATGTGATCAGTTCAGGCGGGGTGGGTTCTGCAGCCGCAGGCGCGGCCGTCGGTGGTGGGCTTATGGGCGCACCGGAGGCGCAGGCAGCAAGGAGGAAGGGGAGAAAGAGAAGACTGGGTCGTGAGCGCATGGAGATCAACGGGCTAAGAGTTTGTAACACGGTGATTCGATGGAAGACCATCTCGTGCGAGACGGCTTCACCGCAGTTCGTGGGTTACTGCCGCGACTCATAGTGATACCAATCCCCAGTGTTCACCGTTCCGGCCTCAAGTCCGCACGACTAGAGCGGGCGAAGCAAGAGTACACTCAGCAGACCGAGTTGAAATCACCAACAGGACAGTCACAGCAAAAGGATGCACCCTTGGGCACTCCTCGGTCGGCCTCAGGTGTTCAGCTAACTCGTTTGTATCACCTCGATGCCGGGGGCGGGACTTGAACCCGCAAGGGCCTAAGCCCGGGGGATTTTAAGTCCCCTGTGTTTACCGATTTCACCACCCCGGCAAGTGTTGTACTACAACAATTTACGAGATCACTGACTCAGTGTGCACCAGCTTTTCCAGAATATTGCATCAAATTTTGTAGCAATTGATTTTGGCCCTATAAGCATTCGGCAAGTTGCGTGAGTCATAAAACGCCCGATTAAGCCGTTTTTCCCCAATTTATAAACCATTCTTATGTGATGCTGTAATGTTATGTCGAGCATACAATAATGTGGCTAGGAGCGTTAGACGGTGCAGCGCGGGTCATTCATCAGCGCATGGTCGCGGAACCTCTCCGCCTCCCACTGGAGCTGGAGAAGATCACGTCCTGCACGGACCCAACCGATATCATCATGATTCGTGACCTGATGGCTCCAGACCTGCCGTGCTCTCCCTCCGCCACCCGGCTAACTTGTTCGTATGAATCCAGCCCGCTTCTCCCGCATTCGTGCGGCCCTGATTCGCCGTCAGCCCGACCTGACCGTCGTCATGGATCAGGTCCACAAGTCACACAACTTTTCTGCGATTCTTCGGAACTGCGACGCAGTCGGGATACTGGAGGCCCACGTCGTGCCCCCAAGCCACGGACTAGATCTGCATCACGGGACGTCGGCCGGCACGAAGAAATGGGTTCGCGTGCGCCGCCATGACGACGTCGAGCAGGCTGTTACACACCTGCAGTCCCAGGGCTTCACCGTACTCGCCGCCCATCCCTCCCCCGCCGCTACGGACTACCGCGAGGTCGATTTCACCCGACCCACAGCGATCATGATGGGAGCTGAACTTCACGGGGTATCGCCCGAGGGCCTCAGGAGCGCCGACGCCCAAGTGGTCCTCCCGATGATGGGGATGGTCCATTCCCTGAACGTCTCGGTGGCTACCTCGCTCCTGCTCTTTGAGGCGCTCAGACAGCGCCAGGCCGCAGGGATGTATGACAGCTCCCGACTGGATCCCACCGTCCTCGAGAAGACGCTGTTCGAATGGGCCTACCCCACCGTGGCGAAAGCTCGCAGGGCCGCAGACAAGCCGTATCCGCAGCTTAGTGAAGACGGTGACATCGTCCGGGGTACGTAGCCCCCATCTGATCGCTTAGAGCATCCGCCCCAGCTGAAAACGCAGCGAATCCTCTACACCTTCGTAGAAAAACTCAAAGCCTGATTCGATCAACTTCTTGGGCTGCACTCGCTGTCCCCACAGCAGTGCCTCTTTTCCGAGTTCCCCGAAAAGCGCCTTCACCGCCAGGGCCGGGACCGGCACGATCGTCGGCCGCCCCAGAGCACGCCCCAGCGCCGACGTGAACATCGAATTTAGCACGGGGTTGGGCGAAGTGGCGTTAACCGGTCCGCTCAGAGAGTCGTCCTGAATCGCATGCAAGATCACACCTAGCAGATCATCGAGGTCGATCCAGCTTACGTATTGTTTCCCGGACCCGAGGCGTCCGCCAGCGCCCATTTTGAATGGGAGGAGCATCTGTCCCACGGCGCCACCCGTCGGCGACAACGCGACCCCCGTGCGCAGGGTCACGACCCGCAGGCCCGCTCGTTCGGCCGGCGTGGTGGCCCCCTCCCAATCGCGACACACCTCGGCGAGGAAGCCTTTGCCGGCCGGGGCCGTTTCCGTGATGACTTTCTTGCCTTGATCTCCGTAGAAACCCACGGCCGAAGCGGAGACGAGCACACGCGGGCCATTCTTCATGGTCGCAAGCGTGCGACTGAGGAGTTCAGTTCCGCGAACCCGGCTCTGCTTGATCGATCGCTTACGAGACTCGGTCCAGCGGTCGGAAGCAATGGAGGTGCCAGCTAGGTGTACGACCGCATCGACTCCTTCTAGTCCCGCCGGATCCAGAACACCCGCGGCGGGATTCCAAAAGACGGATCGATCATCCATGCGACGGCTGTCCCGAACCAGCGAAATGACGTCGTGCCCGCCGGTGCTCAGGAAGTGCTTCAGGTTGGATCCTACCATCCCGGACGCTCCCGTGATGGCGATACGGAGTGGTTTCCGGTCACGGTACGGTGCGTGACGGGCCAGGTCCGTGAAGAGACGCTGATAGCGGAATCGGAACAGCCGCTCCAGCTCTCGCTTGATTAAACTCGGCCCAAACGTGGCGCCAGCAGCTCCGCCGGGCAGTTCGATCTCGAGATCATCGCTCACGACCGTGCCGCCGGTCGCGCCCGCTTCAAAGCCATGAGTATGAAGCCAGCTTTTCATCGGGCCCCTCACCTGCTCGTCCCGAAATTGCTTGCCGTACTCGTAATCTCGGTGCGTGAGGTCCCAGCGGAACCGCGTCGGGCCACGACGGATGCTGAGGCTGATAGCACCTCCGTCCTGGATGCCGCCACTCCGGTGTAGGACCTCGACATCGGCCCAGGGCGGCGTCAGACGTTCAATCGCTCCCGGACGCTCATGCCAATCGAATACATCTTCTGGCGCGTGGTCTGCGAGCTCAGTGCGAAATGAATAACGCATTCTTAACAGGTTAAGCAGGAAGTGCCGTCAGGCCGCCACTACCCCCGTGTCCACTCTAGGTCCCTTCACCCAAACAACAGTACGGCAGCGATCGACGGAACAAATTGCACCGTAAAATTGTCCAGCCCGTGATTGCTGCCAGCCTCGACGAGGGCCGCGACTGCACCACAAAGTATGCCTCCCCACAGCGGTGCGCCGCCAATCGAGCTCAGCGCGACGGTCGAGCCGACCGAAGCCACAACGAACACAGCGGCTGAACCTTCTAGCGTACGGGTCGCAGGGACCCCGACAAGCGACGGCACACGATAGGGGTGTTTGCCCCACCGGGATCCCACCGGCTCGCCGATCGCGTCACCCCACCCCGCAGCCAGATACCCAACCGCCGCGTATGGACCGGCGAAGATGGCTGCCGCGAGGCCTCCAACGGCGGTGGCCGCCAGCGGGACCAGTATGAACAGCGTCTGGCGGGGTCGATCAGAGTCACGGGCAAGCGCATCATACAGGACGTTGCCCTCTCCACCTGCAACTGCTCCCAGCACCACCAAGGCCACCACTACCCCGAAGACCAGAGTCCCGGGCAACCCGGAGAAGGTGTGAACGACCGCAGCAGATGTGAACACACACAGGTGGAAGAGCTTTCGGGTGTAGGCAACGCGGACACCACGGCGCCTGAGGCCACCGGCCACAGCCGTACCGACGCCTGCCGAAGCGACACCGGCTCCGAGGGCCGCCGCAGCGACCAACGGTGTGGGCACGAGGCTGAGTAAATAAGAAATCAGGAGACCGTGTCCTCGAAAACGGTGAATCCTTTTCGCGTCATTTTACCCTAGCCCTCTTTAATTCTGGGATCGCCGAAATCATCCCCTACATTCGCTACCAGAAATTCAGCTCCCGACACTGGAAACTCTGGCATATCGCCAGAGCGAACTGGCGAAGCAGGTCCGAAAAACGAGGATATCCGCAGAACGAGAGTTCCTCGAGTGCTCCAGCCGACAGGTACAGCGCGGCGCCGCGAATGACCAGCCAGCTTCCCCGATATTGCAGTTTTTTTGACAAAAGGCCCCAAGGCCATGATTTCCGGTAGAGAATTCATGCCTTAGTGCCGTTCCCCGGGCGGGTCAACTCGACAGGGTGTCCCGAATGGCCACGACACCGGCGGCGGGTCCATCACTGTGACCATACACGGCAGATCCGGCAACGAGAACGGTGGCCCCAGTGGCCGCAATCTCCGCTGCATTTCCGACGTGCACGCCCCCATCGACTTGGAGTTCGGCCGAGGAGCCGGCTTCGTCGAGCATCGCCCGCGCGCGCCGCAATTTGTCGGAACTGGCTGGTATGTAGGACTGGCCACCAAATCCCGGGTTCACAGACATGACCAACAACAGGTCAAGATCTGAAAGGACCTCCTCAATCGACTCGAGGGGTGTGCCAGGGTTCACGGCGACGCCCGCCCTGACGCCTAGCTCACGAATCCGCTGTAGCGTGCGATGAAGGTGCCGGCAGGCCTCTACGTGGACTGTCAAAATGTCCGCGCCCGCTTTCGCGAACGCTTCGAGATATCGATCAGGGTCCTCGATCATCAAGTGCACATCAAGCGGAAGGTCCGTGGACCGCCGTGCACCTTCCGTAATAACGGGCCCAATCGTGATGTTCGGGACGAACTGTCCGTCCATGACATCGACATGGATCCAATCAGCCCCGCCGCTCTCAACCGCCTGGATCTGCTCTCCCAGTCGCGAGAAGTCACAAGAGAGAATCGACGGCGCCAGCTTTACCATTCCACTCATCGGTCCATTCCTGGCATCATGCGGCTCTCGTCATAGTTCGAATTCCATCTGCAGAAGCGATAATTGCCATGTCAGCCATCCCCAGAAACAGCCCGTTGTCGACGATGCCCGCCCGATATGCCAGCGTTCCCGCCAACGCCACAGGATCCGGGATTCCCGTCACATAGTGGCAATCAAGGAACACATTGCCGTTGTCACTACGGATGGGAGATCCCTCGTCGGACACGCGCAGAACGACCTCTGCCCCGGTACCGGCGAGGAAAGAAGCCTGGGCACCGAGGGCCCAATCGACGACCTCAACGGGAAGCGGCGCCTTCTGACCCAGCCGATCAACGAGCTTGCTGTCATCCGAGATGATGATGAGTCGATCAGACGCCTGTGCGACCATCTTCTCCCGCAACAGAGCCGCACCGAGCCCTTTGATCAGATCGAGTTCAGGAGACACCTCGTCGGCACCGTCGATGGTGAGGTCGAGGCGCGGGCGATCATCCAGTTCGGCAAGCGGGATGTCCAGCGAGCGAGCCTGCCGCTCAGTCTGTATCGACGTCGGAACGCCAACGATGTCCGTGAGGCGTCCCTCGGTAAGGGCGTCGCCCAGAAGGTCAACCAGATGGCGGACAGTACTTCCTGTTCCCAGTCCCAGTGCCATTCCGCTCTCGACCGATTCCAGGGCGGTGGCTGCTGCAGCGCGCTTCAGTTCATCTTGGCTCACGAGCGTAGCGTGTCCCGAGGCTAATCAGTGGATCGGCGCAGCAATGTACCCATCGAGAGAAGCGGGTACCACCCGGAGATCAGCCCTGCTCGGCCCCGCGTGCAGCGGCGCCCTCGATCCGGCGCCTCGCTTCCGAAAGCTGCGCATCGATCGCGCCAAGCGCCGTGCCGCCCGAGGCCGTCCGAGCATCGGCAGACGCCTTCCAGTCGAACACCTCGAAGACATCCTCGTCGAAGGTCTCGTGCGCCTCGCGGTAGTCGTCGAGAGAGAGCTCCGCGAGAGAACTCTCTGCGAGTTCGGCCCGTCTCACCAGCCTTCCCACCACTTCGTGGGTCGTCCGGAACGGCACCCCCCGTCTGACCAGGTAGTCCGCGATATCAGTCGCCAGCAGCTGTGCGTCCATTACCGCCAGCATTCGGTCCGGGCGGAATGCGGCCGTGCGAATCGCGCCGGTCATCGCGGGCAGCGTGAGATCCAGTGTGTCAATCGTGTCGAAGAGCGGATCCTTGTCCTCCTGGAGGTCCCGGTTGTAGCTGGTGGGGAGCCCCTTGAGGAGGGTAAGAATCGACATCAGATTGCCGAGGAGGCGACCGGACTTGCCGCGACCCAACTCTGCGACATCTGGATTCCTCTTCTGAGGCATCAAACTCGACCCCGTGCTGAAGCCGTCACTCAGCCTGACGAATCCGAATTCGGTGCTCGAGAAGAGGACCAGATCTTCCGAGAGACGGGACAGATGTACCCCGATCATCGCACCCGCATAGGTCAGGTCACAGATCCAGTCGCGGTCGGAAACCGCATCCACCGAGTTCTCCGACACCCGGTCGAAGCCGAGTTCAGTGCGAAGCACTTCCCGGTCGACAGGGAACGGACAGCCCGCGATCGCCCCTGACCCCAACGGCATTACCGAAGCAGCCGACCGGGCCGCGCGAAGTCGTTCGACGTCTCGGAGGAGAGGAAACAGGTGGCTCAGCGCCCACTGTGCCGCCCGAAGTGGCTGGGCCTGCTGGAGGTGCGTGTATCCTGGCATGACCACTTCGCGTCCCTGCTGAGCCAAGCCATGAAGCGCTCCCGTGAGATCGAGCACTCGACCGATCAGGCGATCGCAAGAAGACATCCCATACAATCGGACGCCCGTGGACGATTGGTCATTTCTCGAACGGCCCGTGTGTAGCTTGCCAGCAATGTCTCCGGCAGCCTCACCCAGCATGCGCTCGACAAGCGAGTGGATGTCCTCTTCCGATGCCCCCGCGAAACCTTCGGTCTCGATTCGCGTGGCAACGACCCCAAGACCCTCGACAATAGCGGCGGTCTCGTCAGGGGTCAGAACGCCTGCGTTTCCGATGGCTCGGGCCCAAGCGACACTCCCGCGAACGTCCTCCCGCCACAGCCTCTGGTCAATCGAAAGACTGAGATTGAACGGAACCATCTCCGGCGCCATCCCATCTTCGAAACGCCCACCCCAGAGTGACCCTGAGGCGTCGGCGCCCTCCGCCGTACTCAGACGGCCCCCGCTTCGATGACCCCCTCGATCAGCCTCGACACGTCGGCATCAGCGGGCCGCTGGCCTTCAACCGCAGCAGCGGCCCGGATCGGAAGTCCGAAGAGGCGAATGAACCCCTGAGCGTCCGCATGATCATAGGTGACAGCGTGCCCGAAGCTGGCCAGGTCCTCGCGGTACAGCGAGACCGGGCTCGTGCGGCTTACCACACGGGTCGAACCCTTGAACAGCTTCACGGTAGCCGAGCCAGTCACATTTTTCGAGAGCACATCGGCCATCGCCTGCATCGCCTCACGCTCCGGAGTCCACCACCGGCCCTCGTAAAGCATGTCAGCCCATCGGTGTGCCATCTCATCCTTGAGTCCCTCCGACCTCCGGTCGAGCGTGATCGACTCGAGATCCTTCAGCGCCTCGTAAAGAATCATCCCACCGGGAGTCTCGTACACACCGCGCGACTTCATCCCAACCAAGCGGTTTTCCACCAGGTCAGCACGCCCAACACCGTGGCGAGAGCCCATTTCATTGAGTGTCGAGAGAAGCTCAACTGCTCCCATGACCTCGCCGTCGAGCGAGACCGGGACGCCTGCGTCGAATCCAACGACAACATTCTCAGCCTCATCAGGTGCGAGCTCCGGAGCGAGCGTCCAGAGGTACATCGCTTCCTCAGGCTCGAAGGCCGGATCTTCCAACGGTCCGCCTTCATGCGAGATGTGCCAGAGATTCTCATCTCTTGAGTACAGCTTCGATTCGTCCACGCCCTCTAGCGAAATGTTCCGCGCCCGAGCATAAGCCACGCACTCCTCACGCGAGGTGAGGTCCCACTCACGCCAAGGAGCGATAACGTCGAGTTCGGGGCCCAGCGCTGCGTACGACAGCTCGAAACGAATCTGATCGTTGCCCTTTCCGGTGCACCCGTGCGCAACAGCTTCCGCACCTAATTGGTGCGCGATCTCGACCTGGCGTTTACCCAGAATCGGACGAGCCATCGCGGTGCCCAGCAGATACTTACGGCCGTATACAGCGCCGATCTTCAGCGTGGGAAATACAAAGTCTTCAACGAAGGTCTGGCGTAAGTCCTCGCCGTAGAAGGCCGATGCACCGGTGCGCATCGCCTTCGCCTTCAAGCCATCGAGTCCACCAGGCTGACCCACATCGCCAGCCATGCACACGACGTCTGCGTCGTAATTTTCCTTGAGCCACGGCACGATCACCGAAGTGTCGAGCCCACCCGAGTATCCGAGAACGACCTTCATATTCATGCTCCCTAACGCAGTGCCATTTTTTCAAAAAGAGGCCCGGAGGACAGAAGACCGACAGCTTCCCGCCAAAGCGTCGGAGAGCCGATTGCCTCAAACTTCCGCCCCCGGTCCCCTGTTTTGCATGCCGAGATGTGGATCACACAAGTGATCGAAGTATAAATATTCACTAGTTATGCATGGTGTCAACGGCGGTCTACCGGTGTGCGGCCATCGCTTCGATACGCGCCCTGACTTTTGGAAGTGCGCCAGGGTCTCGCAGGATCAGAAGGATGGTGTCGTCCCCTGCCAGAGTCCCCAGAACCTCCGGCCACTCCTCCCAGTCGATCGCGGCAGCAACCGTTTGCGCGCCGCCCTTCATCGTCCGCACCACGAGCAGGTGGTCCACGCCATCGGCGCTGTGGAAGAGCGCCGGCAACAGGGACTCAAGGGAAGGCGTGCTGTTCCACTCCTCGGGAGAGGAGTAGAAACCAACCCCGTCAGCACCTGGTACCTTCACTAGACGAAGCTCCCTCATGTCCCGCGACAACGTTGCCTGAGTCACCTCTGTCCCTCGCGCGTGAAGCAGCTCCCGCAGCGACTCCTGGCTCGGAACGCGATGAGTCCGAACGACCTCAATGATCTGCGAATGACGATCTCGCTTGCTCATGCCACCGCCTTTTCGACGAAGCCCCGCACGCGTTCAGGCTCGAACCCCAGACTGCGCTCGACCTCCTCACCGCCAGCGAAGACGATGACCGTCGGAATGCTGCGAATCTCGTATCGCATCGCGATGTCCTGCGAGGCATCGGTGTCGATCTTCACCACGAGCATCTTACCCATCTGCTGTTGTGCGACTTCGTCCATCAGCGGCGCCACCATCTTGCACGGCGCGCACCAGTCCGCATAGAAGTCGACGAGAACAGGCACCTTGGCCTGAAGAACCGTGCGCTCGAAATCTTCCTGGGCCACCTTCACAGGCCTATCGAGCAGCATCGGCTTGCTACACGCCGTACACGCTGGACGGTTAGTCGAGGTCGACAGGTCGACCTCGTTGATCTCGAGACAGAAACCGCAACGCAGGGACACTCCGGTCGCGGTCGTTTCGTCACTCAAGGCTGATCCTCTGGTTCAAGTTGGGACGTCAGGTAACCGGAACCTTGCAAGGGTTCCGGCCTTTGCGAAGAGCTGCCAAACAACGAGGCCCTGCCACCCAACGGTGAAAGGGCCTCGTCTATCTCCGGCCAAGACACGCCAGCTGCTCGAATCAGAAGAGGTCGTACTTCACTCGGAGCATCATGAAGCGACCGATCGCCGGCACGCCCACGAAGGACTGCCAAGCCGTATCGAAGAGATTCGTCACGGAAGCCTGAAGCGTCGCCCGAGTGCTCGGAATCGTGTATCCAGCCGTCAGATCAACCAGTGACGACGAATCGACATCACCGTCAAACCCGGCCGAGATCGCCGGGAAACCGGATGCGAATCGGACACGAGCCGACGCGCTGAGCCCGCTGACGACATTGCGGTAGGCGAGTCCAACAGTCCCTTTCTCTTTCGGAGCGTTAAGAGCGATCGGTGATCCGTCAGAGATCGGGAACGTGTCATCACTGACATGAGAGAACGACCCGGTCATCGATAGCTCGTTGGTGAGGAAGGCCTGGAAGGAGATGTCCCCGCCCCAGAGGTCGATGTCACCGACGTTGCGATACGAAACGATCAGGTCAGCGCCTTGCGCCCCCACATTGTTGGACGACTGGACACCCAACGGGAGTGCGATCGGACTCCCAGGTTTGCCCGCACCTGCCGAAAGCGCAGCCGCCGTTGCCGGGCCAACGATCGGGGTCAGGTAGGCCTCCATCGAGACCGGGTCGAGACCGATGAGAGGCGTCTGCACGAGGAGCGGCGAGATGAAGTCGTTTTTCCTCGTGTAGTACAGGTCAGCAGCGATCGAGATTCGATCGCTGATGACACCCGTCCAGCCCACCTCGAACGTCTGTGTGGTCGACTCGATTGTCGGCGGCAGATCGGGAAGAACGAGCTGGCTGAGTGGCAGCGCGGCCTGGGTGTTCGGGTCAATCGCCAACGCAACGATGTCTCCGTTGCCTGGGGTAAGCGAGGAGAGGAACGCCGCGGTCGCTGGGTC
>Ga0308018_10000039_pt1 | contig 66473 bp, 60 predicted proteins | sample Neamet282_FD_203130 | JGI IMG/M metagenome (GOLD analysis project Ga0308018, IMG submission 203130) | Marine microbial communities from water near the shore, Antarctic Ocean - #282 | ecosystem: Environmental > Aquatic > Marine > Unclassified | place: Southern Ocean | collected 2014-10-01
GGGGCCGGTCTGGTTTGCTGAGGGATCCGCGGAGTTCATGGCTCAATACGGCGCTGCCCAACTGGCTGACCAGGGGAGAATGCCCAAAGTCCCAAAAGGCGATTCCCCGTTCTCCTATGAGGACCAGATGACCAACAAATTATACAATATCGAGAACGAGTTTTCTAATGGCTGCGCGGGGCGAAACCTAAGCTCGATTACTGAATATTCGGATCCGTGTAAGGATATGGGTTATGACCTGGGGGCATGGGCCATCGCTCATCTGCTTTCTGACACAGGCGTCGATGTGTTGCTGGAGGATTTCCATCCAATGGTTGAAAGAGTCGGTTGGGAAGAAACCTTCGAGATCGTGTTTGGTCGAACCGTTGCGGATCTTGATGAAGAGATGAAACGATTTTGGGAGTTACCCGAAAGCGAAAAAATGGCTGTTCTTCCTCGGCCTTGATCTGTCTTAGGTAGCTGCGGATTTTCTTAGGTATCGAGGGGTGAGTCCTGTAGCGCCCACGACGGTAAGCGTAACCCTTTTGAAGGGTTCGTTTCCATGGGGCCCAGCGTATATCCATGCGGGAAACTTGGTCCTGCTCGACTATGTAAAAGTACTCAGTGAACTCGGAACCTAGACGGCAAATCCTGCTTCGTTTTGGAGCCCCACAGCTACACTCTCCGCTGTGAAAAGAACTCTCTTCGCTATGGCCTTGCTGCTCACGTCTGTGTTCGGTGTTGCTGGGTGCGGTTCAGATGATGACGTGCAGGTTGAAAGCCGTGCAAAAAACGCTGCGCCAGAAGCTAGCGCTGTGTCTGATGCTCCTAGTGAAGCCGACTGCGAATTCCTCGACAGCGTCGAACTCGACCCCCTCGACCGCCTCTACAGCCTCGACCTTCGCGACCGCCTCGACGACCTCCGCCGCGACCTCCGCCTCGTGCTTCGCGATCGGTGTGATGCTGCGTCGAAGAGTGGAACAGATTCGCCTGAGGGTGACGACTTCGACGAGGGTTGATTGTCCCAGGGCTCTCCTAAGTTGTTGGAGACCATGACCTTCATATGGACAGAGAACCATGACATACCCAATCTTCTTATTGCTAGAAAGGAAATCATAACTCTTTGGAAAAAATCGACTGTTGTGGAGCCGCAGTTGAGGTCCTCGACGATTTCCTAACGCCGATAGTGATTTTTGCTAGTTTCCAGTCGGGCTGAGAGGATTCGAACCTCCGACCCCTTATCCCCCAGACAAGTGCGCTAACCAAGCTGCGCCACAGCCCGGGCACACCAGTACCATAGCACCGCGAAAGATCAGAAAATCCGCTGCAACGAGCGTATGAAGTTAGCCGGCTGCTTGCAAAAGCTGTTGAATAATCCAAACTACTAGTTCAACAGCTCGCCAGCCTAGATACAAGGCAGCTCCTGCCACAACCACCCAGAAATGCCACGGAGCACTTGGCCGCTTAGATGGTTCACCAATCTGCTTACCGCAAGAAGGGCAGCCACCGTGGCTACTCAACAGTCCTTTGTCTACGTGACGGTCACAAGACTCACACCAAGGCACAACTAACATCCATTGCAATAGCTACAGGCATAGTTCCCGCTATCCCCGCCTGCGGACACGCATACGTATAGGAGTTGCCCCTAAGTCGAATGCTTCTCGAAGTTTGCGTTCCAAATATCTCATATAGCTCGCTGGTATCTCTTTATTTGAGAACAAAGTAAAAGTAGGAGGTTGAGCTGCTCCTTGAGTAGCGTAAAGGACTCGAGCCCCATGTGGCCCCGGCTGAGCCGACTGCGCTAGTTGGATCACCTCGTTAACTTTGCGGGTTGGAACCCGAGTCTCGTATGCATTTATAGCCGCCTCAAGAGCCGGTATCAGCCGATGAACGCCTTGACCTGTGCGTGCGCTTATTCGCAATATTGGAGATTCTCCTAAAAAATGTAGCCGTTGACCTACTTGATACATAACTTCATCTTTTTGTTCTTGATCAAGGACCTCCCACTTGTTCATCAAGACCACAATTGGGCATCCGGCTCCGTCTACTCTCTCGGCCAGGCGTTGGTCCTGAGCAGTAACCCCTTCGCTAGCATCGATAACCAAAAGTGCAACATCAGCCTTATCCAATGCTCTCAAGGCCCGAAGGTTGGAATAGTACTCAGTGTCATCATCAACGCGAGCTTTCCTCCTCATGCCCGCAGTGTCGATGAAACGAACCGGACCCAAATCAGTATCAACCACTGTGTCTATTGCATCTCGTGTAGTGCCCGGCATGTCATGCACTACAGAACGCTCGTCGCCGATCATTCGATTAAACAATGTGGATTTCCCGACGTTTGGGCGTCCCACAATTGCTACTCCAGGAACGCCATCGTCTTCTATCTCAAGGCTTGATAGCACATCTTCATCATCAGCTTCAGATGGCAACATCTCGACTATACGATCCAATAAATCACCTGTATGACGGCTATGAAGGGCGGAAACCGCAAAGGGTTCGCCTAAACCAAGGCCCATAAAATTCCATACATCAAGGTCGCGTCCTGAATGGTCAACCTTATTAACAACCAGCAAAACATTAGTATCGATACGGCGAAGCAGACTAGCGATACGGCTGTCTTCTTCTGTAATTCCTGTAGTCGCGTCAACGAGCATCAGGAGTAAATCGGAGTCATACATAGCTTTTTCACTCTGAGCAGAAACTTTTTCATCAAGATCTGTGCCTGAAGGCATCCAACCGCCAGTGTCAACGAGCAAAAATGAGTTACCTGACCATTCTGCTTCCAAAGTTTTACGGTCTCTAGTAACGCCGGACCGCTCTTCAACTATCGCCTCTCTTCGACCAATTATACGATTGAACAAAGTTGACTTCCCAACATTTGGTCTCCCGATAACTGACACAACAGGTAACTCAGCCATGATTTTCTCCTGGTATTGACCGTTGCGACGTGCGCTCAAGAACAGCTCGCAATGATATGCCATCAGCAGGCACAACTTCGACACTTCGAGGAAGATCGACAACTTCTATGCCATCCAGAAACCGACCCGAGCTAAGGCAAACATCTGGTAACAGATAACGGTGACCCTCGGGCTCAACTTCTAAGACCCGACTTATATCTGCTCCAACCATCAAACCGCTAACACCAATATTTCCACCAAAAAACTTATTTTCAACTTCTATAAGTCTTACATCTTCTCGGTCTAATTCCTCTAAGAGCGGGGCAAGGACCCGCATACCATAACTGCCAGTAAGAATGCCGATCGGAGCTTTTTTCCTAGGTGTTAACTGGACCGACACCGAAGACCCTTTGAGGTCTTCGAAATCGCTTAATAGCTCTCCACCTCTATTGGCAACAACGGGTTTTTCTCGAGGAGCGCGATAGCCCTCAGCCGGTGCTCCGTCTACCCAATGAAAAAAACCTGCTCTAGGACCGATTCCGCTTTCAACGGCTCCGTTAAATTCCGCCTCGAAGGCACGGACCATTCCAATCCCATCTTCATGCATTGGGAAATCTCCGTATGTCGAGGAACTCGGGAACGGCACATTGGCAAGCAGATAATACTCATCTGCTGCAAAGACCATCCGGCGCCCCAACAACTTCAAAAATCGACTCTGCCAGTCTTCAACAATTTCTACTACTTTACGAGCCTCATCTTCGCTATGCGCTCGCATTGAGCTCTCACGGTTGTAGTCGCTAACGCCTAGGGGAACTACGGCCACAGAAGCTAACTCCGGGTATTTATCTAAAATACCCATGAGGCTTTGGTCAAGGAGGTCCCCATCGTTAAGACCGGGACACACAACAATCTGGCCATGGATTTCGATGCCATGATCAAGCAGCGCCCTCAGCCATCTCAAGCTATAAGCCCCTCGCTTATTTTTGAGCATACGACTTCGAACTTCAGGATCTGTAGCGTGGATGGACACATAAAGAGGTGACAAACCCTCAGAAATCACTCTTTCAAGATCGGCTTCAGTGAAACGGGTAAGAGTCGTAAAGTTTCCATACAAAAAAGACAACCTATAATCGTCATCTTTCATATAAAGGCTGCGCCTCATGCCCTTAGGCAGTTGGTAAATAAAGCAGAACTCACAATGATTGTCGCACGTTCTCACACGATCAAATATCGCTGCATCGACATCAGCCCCTAACGGGCTGCTCGCCGATTTAGCTACTATCACACTGATTTCGAGTCCACCGCGACTAATCTCAAAGACTGGGTCGGGCTCGTCAACTAAGAGTTGCCACCTAATGACGTCGGTCGGAACTTCTCCATCGATTGTTACGATTTCATCACCGGGAAGCAAACCAGACTCGTACGCCGGACTGCCTGGCTCTACGGCGACGATAATTGGACGTGACATACCTGATTAAGGATAGGCCCATCTGTTCTGTCTCCTCACCGATCTGGGTGATCCTCTTAGATTGAGGGCCAAGGTGCGTCCGATCCTTCCTTTGAAGTCTGTCATGCCTGCTCCTGGATCTCAGATGGTGACGGTGGTCAAGTAGTGGCCGATGAGCACATCGCCGCCTTGTGCTCGGCGACTCCTGAGTAGTACTCCAAGATGTCTTGCGCCATCTCGCCAGGGAGCATCACGACACCTCGACCGGCGTCGGGATGGCGCACCACCACTGGGTGCTCGGTTTCAGGGATGTCGGGACGGTCAATGCCGGCTGCCTCATCGCGCTCGATCTTGGCCTTAAACCTCTGTTAAATGAAGTGGATCCTTAATGTGTAGAAGCCACACTAAGGATCCGTTCAAAGTGTATAGGCACCGCAGGTCTTGTACAGCTTGGGTTTCGTGTGCTATTTCAGAGAGCACACGAACGGCCGACTTGTAGTGTTCGCCACGCTAACCTCAAAGACGTGAACGTAGACCAAGTTCTTCTCGCTTCCCCTCGAGGTTTTTGCGCGGGGGTGGAAATGGCTATCAAAGCGCTTATCTGGATGGTGAGATCATTCGAGCCGCCGGTCTACTGCTATCACGAGATTGTTCACAACCAAATAGTTGTAGATCGTTTTCGCCAGCTTGGTGTGGAATTCGTCGACGATATTTCTCAAGTCCCTAAAGGGCGGCCTATCATGCTGTCCGCCCATGGTTCGGCTCCGGAAGTGGTCTCTGAGGCAGAGCGTTCTGGTGGGTTCGTTGTAAATGCGGTCTGCCCATTGGTAACGAAGGTTCATCACGAAGTTCAAGTACGGGTGGGAAAAGGCTACCGAATTGTATACGTCGGGCATGAGGGGCATGAGGAAGCAGTCGGCACTATGGCTGTTGCCCCAAAGGACATAAGCCTTGTTGAAACCGCAGAACAAGTCGAGGCATTACCCCAGTTCGATGAGCCGATTGCTATTTTGGCCCAGACAACTTTAAGCCATAAAGACTGGGAAGGAGTGCTTGAGGCTACTATCGACAAGTTTCCTGATGTTTGGATGCCTGGCCGCAGCGATCTTTGTTTCGCCACTACTAATAGGCAGTCAGCTCTTTCAGCTATCTCAGCACAATGCGATGCAGTAATAGTTATAGGTTCTGCTAATTCTTCTAACACAATGGCGTTAGCGAAACTCGCTCACGAGGCAGGCAACACTGAAGTCTTCAGAATAAATTCAGTCTCAGAACTGCCGGGCAACTTGGAAGGCATCATAGGCGTCACCGCAGGAGCTTCGGCTCCGGAGGAATTAGTTCAAGCAGTGATTAATAAACTCGCTCCCAACAATGGGGTGCGAGAAATCTCTATTACTCAAGAAGATGAGTACTTTCCGCCTCCTCGGGAGCTACGCAATTTGCTTACTTCGCTCGAAGCTGCCGTTCATGTGATGCTCGCAGTCGCACCCAGTTGCAGAAAAGCCGTAAGAGATCGAGACGTATCTGCTAGCGAGGTGCTTGCGGTGCTCGCTCACTAACCTGACTGCGGCCGTCTACGCTCCTGACATTAGTTCCCTTCAGGGCTCTCCGGTTGGTCTTCGTTATCTCGCAGGTTAGGTGTTCCGGCTTTTATTTGAGCTCGATCGAAAAGACTCTGAATTTCTTCGCGAAGTAACTCGGTCGTGTTTTTCACTTCTCTCCGAGACAACCTTCCTGTCTCTGACAGAGCTGGTGGCGGCATGGGTTTACCTATAATTACGTGAACTCGTTTGGGATAAATCATTTTTGCGCCTCGAGGCATAGCTGCTGCCGTACCTCCTATACCCACCGGAACAATGGGCACCTGTGCCTTTGAAGCAAGATATGCCGCTCCGTCAAAGAGGGGGTGTACGCGTGGACCGTCTTTCCTCTCACCTTCCGCAAAAGCAACAACCGGATCCTCGCTGCTCATCAAGACGTTTAGAGCTGTAGTCAATGCGGCCCTATCAGAGGTTCCCCTGCTGACCGGGAAACTACCGATCGTTGTGAAAAGCCACCCAAAGAATCGATTATCCCACATGGAATCTTTACCCATGAAACGAAGCCTGACCGGAATTGCAGCTTGCAACGGGGAATCTATGTAGCTTCTATGATTCGGAGCCCACACGCATGCGCCTGCCGGTATGTTCTCTATGCCTTCGATGGTTACACGATTCCATACTTTAAAAAAAAGCCAGAGGAGGTATTTAAGGATCCGATACATAGCTCGGTTATACCAGCTAGCTCTTTTGTCTTTGAGTAGTTCTACAGTCACTTATTGACTCACCTCTGAGCGAAATAACATTCCAAGTAGTTCAACAGTTTCAGCAATCGTCGAGTTGCTTGTGTCGACGATCACAGCGTTGGCTGCTATTCGAAGAGGTGAGTCTTGCCTACTGGAATCTGTCTCATCACGAGCTAAAATTTCTTTTTTAACCTGCCCCAAAGACTGATCGGAGCTCTCACCAAACCTACGCTTTGCCCTAACATCTGCAGTTGCTGTCAAAAATATTTTTAGAGCAGCATCAGGAAACACGGCTGTTCCGATATCTCTGCCCTCCATAACACCGCCACCTGACTCAATAGCCCAACGTCTCTGTCGTTCTACTAGAATCTTTCGAACTAAGGAGTTTGCTGCGACAGCACTTACGTTCTGTCCGACTTCAATCCCACGAATTCTTTCGCTTACGTCAACGCCATCGACCTGAACTCTTGACCCGACTGTTATTTCGATTTTTTCTGCTAAGAGCGCTACAGCTTCTATATTTCCAACATCAAGGCCAGCATCAAGGCACGCTAGTGTAACTGCTCGGTACATGGCCCCAGTATCAAAATGAGGGACTCCTAAATGTTCCGCCAAGAGCTTAGCGATCGTAGATTTCCCGGCGCCAGCCGGACCATCGATTGCTATCACGGGTGTTGTTTCCGAAGAAAAATCTTTGTTGTCTCTCAGGCTCTCTAAAACTTCAAAAAACTTAGGAAAGGTCTTATCAACACATTCTGGATCTATGATTTCGATTCCTGAAACCCGGAGAGAAAGTAATGACATTGACATAGCCATTCGGTGGTCGTCATAGGTTTCTACCTGGGCGCTACGCAGCGCCCATTGGTTAGGGTTTATAACCATTCCATTTTGGCTCTGCTCGACTGCAACTCCGCAACGTGCGAGTTCTGTTGTCATTGCTTCTATACGGTCAGTTTCTTTAGCTTTAATGAAACCAATTCCCTCTATCTCAATGGGGGCGCTCGCAAACGCCGCAACAGCAGCTAACGTTTGGGCAGTGTCAGAAAAGTCATTCAAATCAAATTTTCCACCTGACAACGAACCGCCTGCTACTTCCAAAAATGTCTCGCCAGAATGCACCGTGGCACCAAGATCCTCAAGGACATCAACAAATTTAATATCGCCCTGCTTGCTTGATCGACTTAGCCCATTCACGCGCACCCTTCCGCCTGTGATTGCTGCTGCAGCAAACATGTAAGAAGCTGCAGAGGCGTCGGGTTCAACCTGATAGATAGCCGACTGGTAACCCGTCGGCGAAACAACATAAGTTCCATCTACCGGATTTGATATTTCAGCTCCGAATCTCCGCATAACGTCCAGAGTTAACGCGATATATGGTCTGCTGACTACGGCGCCCTCAAGATGTAAAGTCAAACCATTTTTCATGAGCGGGGCTGCCATTAGAATTCCACTTGCAAACTGGCTGCTTTTCTCAGCATTTACATAAATGGTCCCACCGTCTAGACCATTGGCATCAACCTCTAGTGGCAGACAGTCAGCTTCGCCCAATTCGGTAATATTTGCTCCTAGAGAACGAAGGGCAACTATTTGGTCATGGAAAGGTCGCCTCATCAAAGGAGCCTCTCCACTTATCGTGAACTTGCCTCGACCAACAGCTACAGCTGGAACAATGAATCGTGAGGTGGTTCCCGACAACCGGGCATTGATTGATACGTCCGAGACGTCTGGCGGGCCAGACAATCCCGTAACTTGAAGAGACCGGCCATTTTCATGGGCAATTAGAGAGACCCCAAGATCTTGCAGAGCAGCAATCATAGCTTCAGTGTCATCAGCCATAAGGAAATTTTCAATTACGCTAGTCCCATCAGCCAGACCAGCACATATCAATGCTCTATTGGTCAGACTTTTCGAACCCGGCACATCTGCGACTCCTTTAGCAGGAGATATGAATGGGGTCAGGAGACGACCAGTCTTCACGCTAGCTCTCTTATCGTTGCATGATAGGCCATACCCGCAAGGGCCGTCAGGAACCTTTGAGACTCATTCCTGGAGACAACCAAAACAAGAACGCCTTGGGAGCCCTCGGCACTATGCGTGACTTCTATGTCCGCTACGTTTACATCACAGTCTGCCGCGAGCATTGTAATTTTTGCTATTTGCCCTTTTTTATCAGGAATCGACACACGAACTTCAATCAAATCTTGTGGTCTTACATAACGCGCTGGAAGATTATTTCTAGCTCTGCGAGCTTGAGACAGGAGTGCCTTTAGGTTCACAACATCAGATCCAGCCACTATCTCTCGCATTTCACCCAACCTTTTAGACAATTCGTCGAGCGCTGAGACAATCGCCAATCGATTTTCTTGGCAAATATCTAGCCATATTCGAGGGTTCCCCGCAGCAATCCTCGTCATATCGCGAAAGCCGCCTGCGGCGAGTCTAAGAAGCGGAGCGTCGTCATTAGCTCTGTCATCTGCCATACACATCATTGCCGCTGCCGTCAGGTGTGGGACATGAGACACGACGGCGACTAGAGCGTCATGACGCTCTGCATCCATGGTGACAACGTCAGAGCCAATGCTTCCCAAAAGAGCTTGGAGTTCTCTGAGCCCATTGTCTTCAGTCGCTGAAGAGGGAGTAAGCACCCATACAGCACCGGTAAAAATTTCAGGATCAGAGCCATTAACTCCATCTTGTTCTGATCCGGCCATTGGATGTCCTGGAATAAACCTCGGGTTGCTTATAGCCGAAGTTATAGAAGCTTTAACACTCCCAGTGTCTGTCACAAACCCAACTGTCTCATCTAATGCTCGTCTTACTTCTTCCTCCACCGAACTCGCCGGAACAGCTACGAAGGTGAATTCTGCAGCTAAGTCCGATCCGATTAGGTCAATAGCTCCCAAAGACAAAGCCTTCGCCGCGTTCTCGGGGGCCTTATCTCTACCTGTCACATGCCAACCAAGCGACTTCAGGGCCATTGCGATCGAACCACCGATCAACCCTGTCCCCACAATCTGAGCGCGTCTAATTTGAGCAGTCATAAATCATTTTCTGCATTTTGGAGGAAAGTGTATTCACCAGAATGAATGGTACCGAAGAGGACGCCAAGCTAGCTGATCCATTTCGTACTATCACTCCATTCTTACAACGTCGCCGAGTACAAAGAGCGAACCTCTTTTGGAGAAAGTAACCGCCATTTCCCAGATTGAAGCTTAGGGTCACTGATAGGTCCTATTCGCGTCCGGACTAGTCGCAGCACCGGATGGCCGATACTTTCGCACATGCGTCTCACTTGCCTATTGCGCCCCTCATGAATAACTATCTTAAGAAGCCCTTCTTGCACCATTGATACCTGCGCAGGTGAAGTTAAACCATCTTCTAGCTCAACCCCTTCTCGCAATGCTCTGAGAGCCCCGGGCGCAGGAACGCCTGCTACATGAGCAAGATACTCCTTTGGCACTCCAAATGATGGGTGAGTGAGTCGGTGAGTTAGGTCGCCGTCATTAGTAATTATTAGAAGCCCTTCGCTTTCCGAATCAAGACGCCCGACAGGAAAAACTCTTTCGGTTTGAGGAACGAGACCAACTACTGTCGGCCGACCAGATGGATCTTTCGAAGTCGAGATTACTCCAACAGGCTTGTTGAGAAGATAGTGGACTAATGAAGAGTCTCTAAGCAGCGGGACTTCATCGATAAGGACCACGTCTGTCGAGCTGACACGGTTCCCAAGTACGGCTACGCGATCGCCTATCTTTACTCGTCCCGCTTCGATCATTTCTTCGCTTACTCGGCGACTAGCAATTCCGAACCTAGCCATAATTTTTTGGAGTCGCTCAGGCGATTCCTCTTCGGTCACTCTGCTATCTCCGACTCATCCTCGGAGCTATTTCGAAGCGCTAACTCAAGAGTCTCAAATATTTCTGACTCTGGTACGAATTCCCCAAGGCTAGGTAATTCTTCTAAGGTATTCAGACCTAGTCGTTCCAAAAACCTCGGGGTCGTTCCATACAGTCCTGCACTCCCGGGTCCCGAATCTCTTGCGACCTCGTTGATGTACCCGCGCTGTTGCAGGGTGCGCACAACGCCATCTACATTAACCCCACGGATCGCAGTAATTTGGGCGCGTGATATCGGTTGTTTATATGCAACAATAGCAAGCGTTTCAAGCGCTGCAGATGACAATCGAGTCATTTGGCCTTCTAGAATAAACCGCTCCACATATGGAGACTGGGCCTCTACAGTTTGATACCGGTATCCCCCTGCGATGCTTGCAATGGTAAACCCGCGGCCCTCGTCTTCGTAGCTATCAGCTAGGTAACTGCACAGAGACACAACTGTCTCTGTCGAAATTTCTAGTATCTGTGCAAGTAGCCCTACCTCTACCGGTTGCTCGGCCACCATAAGGATTGCTTCCAAAGCAGCTCCTACCTCCGACGGCGGGGCAACAAAATCTATTTCAGGGTCTCCGCTTATCTCGTCCGCGAAACCTTTAGCGCTATCCGGCAAGGACTGCTGGGACTCAACCTGCGCCGCAATAGCATTAAAAGTCTCATCATGAGAAAAGGGCTCAGAACGTTCAGCCATCGTAACCGTCAGCTTTTACGGAAACTAGAACGTCGTCATGCTCGCCAATCCAGCGAATAGAAATATCGCCAAAATGATCATCTTGTTCTAGTTCCAAATAGCCCTGTTTGAATAATTCTAGAACAGCCAAGAAACGAACCACGATCTCTATACGGTCGACAAAACCTTCTGTTAGTCCCCTGAAGCTCATGACTCCGACTCGGGGAAGCTCATCAAGCAGCTCGACCATCGCATCCGTAACGCTTGCGGTGATTGGTGCCACATGGTGTAGGTCTACTGATTGACGCGGTTTGGGTGTTAGAGCCCTAATGAAGGCACTTCTTAGATCCTCAGCACCAATCCCTTCAAGAAGATCTGGGGCTATCGCGAAAAAGCGCTCGTCGGGCCCTGCTCGTCTCGCATATGACAAAGAGGCTACCGTAGACAATTGCCGCAATACTTCAGCAGCATTTTTGAAGGTTTTGCATTCGACCAAACGAGAAAGCAGGAGATCACGCTCTTCCCAGATCCCTAATTCCTCATCAAGATCTAAATCATTTGTGACTGGCAAAAGGCGGCGAGTCTTTAGCTCAACCAAAGTTGCTGCGATCAACAAAAATTCTGTGGCCATCTCCAAGTCAATTTGGCCGGTTACTTCTCGCTCTTCTCTAACACGTTCAACCATCTTGTCGAGCTCAGCTAAGTAAGCGTCCACGATCCTGGTTAACGAGACTTCGTAAATATCTACTTGGTCTTGCAAAATAAGATGTAGCAACAGATCAAAAGGACCGTCATAAACTTCGGTATGCACCTCATAGGCCATTACTTCACGATAGCCCAGCAAATGACATTGGTGTAACTCCATAGGTCACAGTTATCAATAAAATTTTAATTTTTTGTAAGTGCTCTTACCAAAGGTTCTTATTCTTCTTTGCTGTATCTTCTCCACACATGACACGAGTGCTTTCGGGAATTCAGCCCACCGGCGATATCCACCTTGGCAACTACCTTGGAGCATTACGCCAATGGACATCTGACCAGCATGAACACGATAGTTTTTACTGTGCAGTTGATCTACATGCGGTCACAGTCCAGCAAGATCCAAAGCAACTAAGGTCAAAGACACTAGAGACTATGGCTACCTTGATTGCTGTCGGATTAGATCCTGATATCTGCACCTTATTTGTCCAGAGTCAAGTTCATCAGCACACAGAATTATCTTGGCTTCTTGAATGCACGGTGTCCTTTGGTGAGCTCAAACGAATGACACAGTTTAAAGATAAAGCGGCTAAACAAGGAGACTCTGGGCAAGAGCACATCTCAGCTGGACTATTTACCTACCCAGCTTTAATGGCTGCTGATATTTTGCTCTACGACGCAGACCGAGTTCCGGTCGGCGATGATCAAAGACAGCATTTGGAGCTAACCCGAAATATTGCAGAGCGATTTAACAGCCGTTACGGAAATACTTTCACCATCCCTAAAGCTGCAATTCCGGCAGTAGCAGCAAGGGTTATGGACCTTCAATCCCCGAATGTAAAGATGTCAAAGTCTCTTAACTCCCCTCAAGGAACGGTTGGATTATTCGACGAACCTTCGACTATTGGAAAAAAATTCAAAAGAGCAGTTACCGACTCTGATAACGATGTTTACTATGATTGGGCTAAGAAACCGGGAGTCTCGAACCTTCTTTCGATCCTAGGAGCAACAACTGGAATGGACCCTGAAATTCTTGCTGAAAAATACCATCAATACGGGCCATTAAAAAATGATGCAGCAGATGCGGTCATTGAAGCGATCTCTCCAATACAAGCGAAACGAACTGAACTACTCGCCGATAAAGCTGAGTTGAGCAGAACCATCTCAGTTGGAGCCGAAAAAGCGCGCCAAGTCGCTGCTAAGACCGTCGCTAAAGCCAAAGAGGCAATGGGGTTTTTGTAGACTGAGTCCTGAATGACTTACTAGGACTTTAGAGCGAACCTCGTTCATCTCTTTGGATTTTTCCACCTTTAAAAACTGAAACCTCATTAATATTAGAAACCGTTGCGCCGATACGCCAGGACCGGAATCCAAATACGAATATTGAGACTCCCACGACTGTTCCAAGCATCGCACCGATTCCAGTAGCTGCCGTGAACCCAGACGCCAGCAACACTACGAAAAGACCGCTGAGCATCGTTCTAACATTTCTGTTCCGAAGTCGCAACGGGGCTCGCTTGAGCCCTGGATTCCTCTCTTCTAAAGTTTCAATTGCTGTCTTCTCAAGTCGAGATTTGAGTAACGATGCATCGTCGAAATTTATGTCTTCCCACGTCTCAGCTACTGCATAATCCTCTGCAGCGTGCATAACAGTTCCAATGTCTTGAGGAGGCGGCCTACCTGCGGCAACTCGCTCCGCTGCTTCCGGATCACGATCTATCAACCAACTCCTAAATGCCTCAAGACCCTCGGTCAAGTCCACTCGTTGTTCAGGCGTTATAAACTCGCGTGCTTTTTGTCTAGCCTTCGATATAGATTCATCAACTGCTGGGACCTTAAAAGTTCCAGCACGGTCACCATGAATTTCTAGGATTACCGCCTGTAAGCGACTGTTTATTTCTGCACCGTTCATAATCTCGATTTCCAATTAGTCTGCTCATCAGCCGATTCTAGAATTCTCCCTAAATAACGATCCACAGTCCAATTTCGTTGTTCAAAATGGTGCTCATTTGCCCACGCACAAACGAAAGGATCGCTACCAGCTAGTTTCAAGAGTTCAGCTCCAACGCTGGGGTAACAGAGATACTGTCCAACCTGTCTACCTAAAGCTCGACTATTCATCCAATTATGCGCTAATTTTTGACTGATGAAAAAACTAATGATGGTCGCAAAGACTCGAAACAAAGCGCTGCTCGAAGCTTCTGATTTACCAATGTCATGCAAAAGCGCTGCCTGAATGACAACCTGCTCATTGGGAAGAATTTTTTCAACATTCTTCGCGACGCTTATGCAATGGTGTCGATCAGATGAGCTCATATTTGCCCATAGATCTATCTCAGACGGTGACAACTTGGAATGAGCCCAAGAATCATCTATCTCGTGCAGCTTTGGTTTTCGGACCGTCTCCAGAAAACGAAGAGAAAGGTGAAGTGCTGAACGTCGCATTAGCCAAATAATACTTCTTAGATCTCAAAGTTGCGCCCTGGGGTGAGCTGAGTCATAAACGTCGCGAAGTACTTGTTGACTTACCAAGGTGTACCGTTGCGTGCTGGTAATGGAAATATGACCCAGTAGTTCTTGGACAGTCCGAATATCAGCGCCGTGGTTCAGCATATGAGTGGCACAGGAATGGCGAAGAACATGTGGGGTTAGCTCAGGTCCTAATCCGACATTGTCCCCATGGCTTCTGACAACTAACCAAGCGCCCTGTCGACTTAACCGGCCACCTCTAGCATTAAGAAACACGGCAGTTTCAGCTTCTCGAGACGCCCACGTTTCAGGGCTTAACACCGCTCGACCGCTGCTACCAAGCCAGTCAATTAATGCAGCTAAAGCGAGTCGTCCAATCGGAACGATTCTTTCTCGGCTTCCTTTACCTAAAACCCGCATAAGAGATGCATCAATATCTATGTCACCAAGTGACATACCGACTAATTCACTGATCCGAAGACCCCCTCCGTAGAGCACTTCTAAAATCGCCCTATCTCTTTTCGCTAATGGGCTAACGCCCACAGGAGATGCCAATAAAGCCTCTATTTGACTCTCGGCTAAAGCGCGGGGCAGACCCTTCGGTACTTTTGGCACATCGAGGGCCGCTGTTGGGTCTTCGGGCAATACTCCTTCGATTGCCAAAAATCGGTATAAAGATCGAACAGCGACTGTAGCTCGAGCGACTGTAGCTGGAGCCCTTCCTTTGTCTCTGAGGAAAGCTATGTATTTAGCTAAATCTCTCGTATCAGCTTCAGAAAGTGAAAGTTGATGCTTAGTTAGCCAACCAACGAAAGTAGTGATATCGCGTCTGTAAGCACTCAAAGTTGTTGTAGCTCGTCCTTTTTCAGACGCTAGCCAAGTCAGAAAATCTTCAACTTCCAACGGCAAAACATCATCTACCATTCGATCATTGCTCTTTAAGCATTAAGCCGATGCAAGGCCACTGACAACCCGGCAATAGTTTTAGCGTCTACTAGCTGTTTGGTTTCTATCATCATGGGGATATCACATAACGGAACACGCTCAACGGTCATAGTCTCCTCTTCAATACCATCAGCTTCTCGTTTGCCAGCTTCCAAGCCTAAAGCCAAAAATATTGAGATTTCTTCATCGCTGAATCCAACGGCTGTACGAAGAGTCATCAGATAATCCATACTCTTTGCTGAGTAGCCGACTTCTTCCATTAGCTCTCTATGAGCTGTATCGATTTCTTTTTCTCCAGCTACATCTCGAAGTCCTGCCGGGAGTTCAAGTAACCAGTCGCCGATCGCCGGTCTGAACTGTCGCACTAGATAAACGTGCTCTAAATCTTCCGTTATCGGAACAATCGCAACGGCGCCCTTATGTCGAACAACATCTCGTTCGAATTCCTGATCTAAATGGTCAACCCACTTAGTCTGCTCCACTTTGAAGGCATAGCCTTCGAATACCTGCTCTGCAGAAAGCAGCTTGAATGACGGTACCAGTTGTTTTTGGCCAGACTCATCGGACACTGTTTAGTCGACCGACTCAATTTGAGTTTTGATCAGGTGCGGATTTCTTCCTTCTGCACGAGCTAACGCAGCGCCAATCAAACCACGGAATAATGGCGCTGGCGTATCAGGGCGACTCTTGAATTCAGGGTGTGCCTGAGTTCCGACCCAAAAAGGGTGATCCTCGAGTTCGATAAACTCCACTAATCTGCCATCTGGAGAGAGCCCACTGCACAAAAGCCCTTCAGCTTCCATAGGTGACCTATATTCATTGTTCACTTCATATCGATGGCGATGTCTCTCATATACGAGATTATCCCCATACATCGCAGCAATTCTGCTTCCTTCAGCCAGCCGAGCGGGGTAGACACCAAGCCTCATAGTTCCGCCCATGTCAATAACGTCTTTTTGGGATTCCATTAAATCTATAACCGGATGTGGGGTTGTTAAATCAAATTCACGGCTAGTCGCGCCCGCTAAACCCAGCCGGTTACGGCAAAAGTCGATGACCATAACTTGAAGGCCTAAACATATGCCTAGACATGGGATATTATTTTCTCGCGAAAACTGAGCTGCAGCAATCTTTCCCTCAATACCGCGCTCACCGAAGCCTCCCGGAATAACTATTCCGTCTAAGTGCCCTAGGCGGCCACCCACCAAGAGCCCTTCAACTTCTTCGGCTTGTATCCATTCAAGCTGGACTTTTGTTCCATGGTGGTAGCCACCGTGTTTTAGCGATTCGACAACCGACATGTAAGCATCTGGGAGACTCACATATTTACCGATAACTCCTATCAGAACCGTATCTTCCAACATTTCTATACGATTCACTAAGTCAGTCCATGAAGACAGATCAGGAACTAACCCAGTTAATCCCAAGATGTCACACACATAATTATCTAGACCCTCATCGTGCAAGATCAAAGGAACTTCATACAGGTTTCCCACATCTGGTGCGTTAACCACTGCTGAGATGTCCACGTCACATAGCCGTGATATCTTGTCGCGCAAAGAAGGTTCAATTGGCTCTTCGCTTCGTAGAACCACCGCATCAGGCTGAATTCCACGACTTCGTAGTTCGGTAACTGAATGCTGTGTAGGTTTTGTTTTTTGCTCGCCGGAAGGCCCTATGAAGGGCACGAGTGTCACGTGGACGTAGCAAACATTCCCACGTCCGACGTCCAGCCTCATTTGCCTAATAGCTTCAAGAAACGGCAAAATTTCTATATCTCCTACGGTGCCACCAACTTCTGTGATGACAACGTCAGTATCACTCGTAGACAGACGATTGATACGTCGTTTAATCTCATCAGTGATATGGGGGATAACTTGGACCGTTCGTCCGAGAAACTCTCCACGGCGTTCCGCTGCAAGGACCGTCTGGTAAATTGACCCAGTTGTAGCATTTGAATCTTTACTAAGTGGTACGTCTATAAATCGTTCGTAGTGCCCTAAGTCTAGATCGGTTTCGCCACCATCATCTGTTACAAATACTTCACCATGTTCAAAAGGATTCATAGTGCCAGGATCAACGTTTATATAAGGATCAAATTTTTGCATTGTTACTTTGAGCCCACGACTTTTCAGAAGTCGACCTAATGACGAGCCCGTTATACCTTTTCCCAACCCGCTGGCAACGCCGCCTGTGATAAAGATGTGCTTCGTCATGTCCAAATTCCTGACTCGTTCACTTCGAACATAGCTTGTCTTAAGTCATTTCTTCGGCATGCTCTTGTAAAGGTTTTTAAATTTAGGCAAAGTTGAATAAATTTCATCGAGGGAATGAAGATCCCATGTTGTCTAAGCGGCGCAAAACTTGATTCCTGGCGATTAACGAGCTGAAAGATACTCTTTCACTCAATAGATTGAGGCCCAATAGGGCGACAAGAAGCAACCATTCAATTTGATCTGAAGCAACGAGGACAGTGTTGAAGCCTATTATTGCTCCTAACGCATTCACACCACTATCTCCTTGCATATGTCGCTCTAAAAGTTCTGATGGCATCAATCCTACTGTCGCTCCCACCATCGCAGAAGCCCATACTGTGCTCACTAGCGCCGATGGGCTCGCCCATAACGCCACAGATCCAACCAAAACTACCCACCAGACAATACTGACTTTGGTTGCCCGGCCAGGAGCGCGATCGAATAGGTTCAGTAGGTTTGCTGAACATGCCACGATCAATACAGCTCTGATTAACTGGACCCAAGTGCTAGTAACATCTGCGACAACTATCGCTATTGCTGAAATCCCAAGGCCTCCGAGTAACTTAAAAAGTCCCGAAGTCACTTTCCGCTCCCTCAGCAGAGCCTTCAGGTGCCCAACGAAACCTCCACCGCTTTCTTGATGTGATACATCATCAAAAAATCCTAAGACACAAAACGTTGCCAACAGAAGAAGCACGGACATCCCGTGCTTGGCTCTCAACGATTCTTCAAAATTTACAATTAAGCTAACAGTCCCAGCTAGAGCGACAAGCACAGAGAGCAATCCGGAGACAGCCACTAATTGTTGGCCTCTATAGTTAGATTTCATCCATGAATCTCTATGCAGCGAAGACCCCAGACGGCCCCAAGCTAATAGTCCCCCGAGTCCTGACACTACAAAAACTCCCAGTGTTAAGATCACTTCCACTCCCCAGTCAACGGAATTTTAACAACAGCTACCAGAGTGCTACGCCAACCCAAGCGAGACGCGGAGGCTTTTAATAAATCTGCACCCTGAATTCCTCGATGGACAAAGCCAGCGATATTCCTGCCTGATGCCCGATGAATAAATGGGACATCAATTTCAAGAATTCGAGCATTTTTTGCTGCTACATCGAGGGTCATTCCTATCTCCAGACCGAAGCCACTCGCCAGATTCAAAGATCTTAGCAGCGGACCTTTAATGGCTCGCTGTCCTGAGAGTGGTTCTTCAAATGATCTGCCAGTTGCTGATAAGAGAAGCCGCATCGCCATCCGCTTAACTATTCCGTAGCCTCGTGACCTTCCGGCTTTAGGAAACACTGAAACGATCATGTCAGCTGCATCGTTCGTGAGCATGTCTAGCAAAATTTTGGCGTGGGAAGCTGAACTACTCAAATCTGCGTCAATCAACAGATAACCGTCTGGAGCTCCTGAAGCGTCAACGGCCTTTGACACCGCACCACCTTTACCTATGTTCTTAGGTAAAGAGATCACGCGCGCCCCTGCTTCTCTAGCCGCTTCACCCGTTCCATCATTCGAACCATCGTCGACGACAACCACTTCACCAAGCTCCTCTAGTTCCAGGAGGGCTTTTACCGTAGCAGCGATGCTTTGGATCTGGTTATGGGCGGGAACAACGGCAACTACGTGAGTCATTTCGATGCCATCTTATCTGCAGACAACTGTTCGTCATAGTGCACCACCATGGGCAAATTCTCTAAGGACGAGAGCAGAACAATCTGCCCCATAAACGAATTGGCGTCGTTGACAGTTGAAACTGAACTTGCTAACCGAGGGTCAGACCGCACCTCTTTCACGAACTCATCGGTTAAAACACCAGCGGTAGACATCTCTATCGCTACGGTGGTGCCAGCTAGGCCCTCATCGACAATTTTCTCAAGGAGAGGAAGGAATAAGCTCTGATTCAATGCGCTATTAGCTACATCGCTTACTAACAACAAACCTACGTTCGAGTTACCGATCTCAGATTCTTTTGAGCCTTGATAGGTGAGCAGTCCTGCTCTCACTAATTGCGTAATTACCGGTTCGCTACCTAACCCGGTGACTCCCTCCACATTATTCGCGTCAAGTAAAGTTTTCGCAATGAAAAACGTTAGACCTTTCGTAACAGAAGCCGGACTGTTGCTAGAGAGTCTTAACTCACTAGCAACTAGATTTCGTGTCTTAATATCTGATAGGTCCAAGGACTCATCTACCCATAGAAATCCATGGAATTCGCTACTGGTGCGTGACAACAACATTTCAAGATCGAATATTTCTGAATTTTTTAAAGATTCTGGCGCAAGTATCATCCAAGAGCTTCCACGTAGCTTTCCTTCAGGAAGCGTCTCGCTCACAACGGCTTTGATTTCATCTAGCTCAGCGTTGATTTCAAGAACCATTACTTCGGCATCTAATTTTTCTTCAATGGCCAGGGCTTTTTCAAGACCAAATTCATTGACCTGGTCCTCGAGCTCATTTACCAAAAATGAGTCTACGAAAGTTGAACCCAAAGCTAAACCTATTCCTAACGCCAAAAAAACTGCAACGATACTAACTATGTGATATCGAAGATTAATCACTTTTGATCACAACCCAAGATTAAGCCAAACCGTTCTCAAAAGAAGCCTTAATGGCTCTGTGACTATCGCAAGAACTACGATCGTGAACAAAGCAGATGTCACGAGTAAGGCTAGGTCTCTTTTCCTGACTTGAGTGCGATACAGTCGGCTTACTCCTTTTGCATCGACGAGGATCGAAGAGACTTTCATACGCGTAAGAAATGTCGAAGCCATACCTCGTCTGCCCTTGTCAAAAAAATCTGCCATAGATGTATGCGAGCCAACCATCACGATGAGCTCCGCCCGTTGCTCAAAAGCTAGACGCATCGCTACGTCTTCACTGGTTCCTAACGCCTCAACGATTTCATACTGATACCCGAGCCGGTCAAGACGAACGGTCCCCGGAGCAACCCCGCCTGGGTAAGCGTGAACTAAAAGTTTCGCCCCGCTAGAGAGTGCCTCACGCGACACAGAATCAAAATCTCCGACTATCAGGTGAGGTTTCAGCCCTGCGTCTAGCAAAGCGTCAGCTCCACCATCGACCCCTATCAGAATCGGCTTCATCTCTCGCATGTAACCTGACCGCCGCAAAGCAAATAGGTCTTCTCGAAAATCAAGACCGCGGACCACTACCAGAACTTGCCTTTGGGTCATCTCCACATCAAGATTAGTGATATTCAAGTCTTCGGTAATCAACTCCGGCTCGCGAGCTAAATACTCAAGAGTGTTAGCGGCGAATTCGCCAAGCTCACCACGAACTGCTTCTCGGGCAGACTCCAAAATATCGTCAAATTCTTCTTGCGAGCGGCGCAGGCCTCTACCGAGTTGCTCTCCGCCGCTGTAAACCGCATTTCCTTTTATCGTTAAAATTTCTCCATCAACGATTCTATTAAATACTGCTTCACCAATTTCGTCAATGACCGGAATCCCTGCCTGTATCAGAACCAACGCACCCAAGGCGGGGTAACGACCACTCATCGTGGGTTTAGAATTTACGACTGCCGATACTCTGGCTGCGACCAAGCCGTCCGCCGCTATGCGGTCTAGATCCTCGTGGTTTATAACCGCTATTTCGCCACGATCTAATCTTCTTACAAGATTTTTAGTTCGTCTATCAACTCGAGCTCTAGCTAATATTTCATTACCAACAGGAGGTAGTTTCGCACGGCCCCAAACTTTCATGCGGTTTGCCGTTGCTCAGCAGCTATTTCTAGTAGTTCGATCGCATGCTTTTGACCGCTTTCTGATTCAGGTTGACCAGCCAACATCCGGGCAAGTTCTATGACTCTTTCGTTTCCCGATACCGTCTTCAAGGTCGAACTTACCCTTACGCCATCGTCTGTTTTTTCGACAACAACATGCTGATCTGCGAACGCTCCAACTTGTGGCAGGTGAGTCACTACGAGGACCTGATGGTTCGACGCCAAGGAGGCAAGGGCTCTACCTAGCGCCAAAGCTGCTTCCCCTCCAACTCCTGCATCGACTTCATCAAACACTAACGTCGCTGGGCCAGAACTCAGAACGAGTCGTATCGCAAGCATGACACGCGCTAGCTCACCGCCAGACGCAACTTTGGCAAGTGGCCTCTCGACATCGCCACTATTTGCTCTGAATCTGACTTCTACCTGATCGGCTGGATCATCCCCGTTCACAGCAACTGTAACCAAACCATTTGCCAGCGCCAGCGAAGGCAAGAACGAGCTAATTTTTTGTCCTAAGACCGGTCCATTTTTCTTTCGTGTCAGAGCGATATTTTTAGCCTCTCGAGCTATTTCAGAACGAGTTTTTTTTATTGACTCTTGCAGTCGCTGCGCTGACTCATCGTAGCTACTCAAAGACTCGAGTTTCGAAACAGTAGTCTCACGAAAATTAAGCACCTCAGTGAGCGTGCCCCCGTATTTACGGCAAAGGTCAAGTAGAGTTTGCCTTCGCTCACGGACCTCATTCAATTTTTTCGGGTCATCTTCTATCCGCTCAACGAGCACGCGCAATTCTTCCGCAGCATCTAAGAGCTCGGCGCTTACGGACCTTAAATGTTTCTCAATCTCGGCGTAAGGCTGGCGATCGTTCAGGGCGTTGATAGCAGCACTCATCTGATCGAAAGCCCCTAAATCCCCGGCAAGGAGAATATGAGCTTTTGAACCTTCTAGAATATGGGCCGCCGCATCAGCAAGTAGATCTTCCATGCGTTCCAAATCATTGAGCTCATCAACATTGCTAATCTGACTTATATCAATTTCTGCTATTTGAAATTTGCAGAAATCAATTTCACGTTGCCTTGACTGGTCGTCTCCTCCCAACTCATTTAAGTTTTTGAGAAGAGTAGATAGATTAGATTTTGCTGTACTCAGGGCGCTCAAATTAATTCCGCTGTACTGATCTAAAAAATCTCGCTGGACTCGAGCACTTAGAAGTGACTGATGCTGGTGCTGTCCATGAAGATCAACTATTTGCTCGCCCAAAGAAGACATCTCAGCTGCTGATGCCATTTGGCCATCGATATATGAGCGGCTTCTGCCCTTTATTGGAATTACGCGTCGCAGAACAATCTCTGTACCATTTTTTTGCTCGAATCTTCCTTCGATAACTGCCTGAGAGGCCCCAGACCGCACCATGGATTGGTCAGTTTTCCCGCCCATTAGAACTTGAATCGCTTGCACGATCATAGTTTTACCAGCGCCAGTTTCGCCCGTCAGAACTGTCATACCAGTCCCCAGGTACAGAGTTGAATGCTCGATCACACCCAAGTCGCGAACTGTCAGCTCTAACAACATTAGCTATCCTTAAGACCAAACTTTTGTTTAAGTACTTGATGAAAGCCACCACCGCCAGAGGTGACTAACAGGGCAAAGGTCATTGCCTGCGTAACAACTATTGTGTCACCTTCATCTAAACTTGCTACGTTACGGCCATCGACAGATAGGTTTGCCGCTCGGTTTCCAGCAACGCATATTCTAATTTCAGTTTCTGGCACCAAGATCAGCGACCTATCAAACAACATATGCGGTGCCACTGGTGTTAGTTGCAAAGATAAGTGCGTCGGAGCTACTACGGCTCCTCGGGCTGAGAGATTGTAAGCTGTGGAACCGGTTGGAGTTGAGACAATTAGGCCGTCAGCCGCGTATGTCGCAAAATGATTTCCGTCCAGCATGACTTCCAGGCGGACCGTGTGCCCTTGGTCTCTTTTTTCGACAATTACTTCGTTGAGTCCAAGCCAAAGGCCATTCTCAGATCCGTCGGAGCGAATCAGCCGTCCTGCGACCATCATCCGTTGCTCTATCGGCAGCGCACCAGATAGTGCACTTGTGATCGCTGTGTCTATTTGGTCTGGCTCAAACTCTGTGAGGTACCCCAAACGCCCCATGTTGACACCGAGAACTGGCACGTTTTTTCCTGCAACTAGGTCAAAGGTTCTCAACATAGTCCCATCGCCGCCTACGCTAACGGCTAGGTCGGCATTGACTCCGAGCAAGCTAATATCGGTAGCGACATCTGGCAAGGCAAGTGCATCAGCTTCCTCAGGTAGCATCTGAACCTGGTGCCCTTTGAGTAGCAAGCCCTTTATTACCCTGTTACATAAGGCAACTGCTTCTAAGCTTTCGCTACGAAGAGAAAAAACTAGGGTGCTCAAGGTGCCACCTCTAAAATAATTTGAGTTATCAGCGTGTCAACGTCAATATCACTGTAGATGCTTGACTCCGATTTACGCGCATGCATCAAGAACTCGCTGTTTCCGTTACCACCAAGTAACGGTGAATGTATAAGCCCGACAACAGCGAGGCCTGCCGCGTCGACTGCAGTTGCAACTTCATGTAACACCCTTTGCCAGACCTTAGCGTCTCGAATCACTCCGCGACCACGATCAGCTTCTTTGCGGCTTGCTTCGAACTGGGGCTTAACGAGCATAACCAGATCACCTTGCTGCTCAAGAAAGTCGGCAAGGTTGCTTAAAACTGTTCGCAGAGAAATGAATGACAGATCGGCAACCACTAGGTCTGCTGGCCCTCCTATCTCATCAGCACATATATTTCGAACATTTGTCCGTTCCCACACTTTGACGCGCTCATCTTGTCGGATGCGTTCATGCATTTGCCCGTGGCCTACGTCAACAGCGACCACTATGGCTGCTCCACTTTGCAGCGCGCAATCTGTAAAGCCCCCAGTCGACGCGCCAGCATCAATGACTCGAGAGCCCATTACTTCTATCTTAAATGCATCGATAGCAGCTTGGAGCTTCTCGCCTCCGCGAGAAACGAACCGCGACTTTTGGACAGAGAGAATTACCGGGTCTGCTGGCGACACCAGACGAGCAGGTTTATCGGCAATCGCTCCAGAAACTAAAACTTTACCCGCTGCAACGAGCTCTTGAGCTTGAACCCGAGACACCGCTAGTCCACGTCTCACCAGCTCTTGGTCCAGCCGCCGTCGAGTCATGCCACCATTATAAGCAAATCGAAATAAAGGTGCTTCACATGATCAAAGCTACCACCCGAGTAGCTCTGTATAAATAAAGTTTCAGCTGAGTGCTTGGCTTACAAGAGAAGCTAAATCGGGGCAAACCATATTTGGTTGCGGATCTAACTTTAAAGCCGTATTCGCATCAGTCACCCCGGAGAGAACGAGACCAAAGCGAAAGTTGAGTTCAGTAGCTAACAGACCATCGGTCGATGGAAGATCGCCCACAACGATGTCATTTGCAGTCGCCTCAGAAATACCTAAATGGCGCATAATTAGCTGTGCCACCGGTTGATGGGGCTTCCCAGCTACAACAGCATCGACTTTTCCTGCTGTTGCGACCGCAGCGGTAATCGAGCCGTTGCCAGGCAAGAGACCATCTGCAGTCGGGTATGTCGGATCTATGTTGGTGGTAATCAAGCGAGCGTTTTGGTGAAGGGCCCTGGCGCACACGGCTAGTCTATTAAAGTCAAAATTCTTGTGAAAACCTACAACAACCGCATCGACGCTAATGTTTCGATCGAAGTGATCGCTCGGGTCTATGGCTTCAGCTCCTCTAGCTTCGACTGCCTCAGTGACCCCAGGACCACCACAAACAAGCACCCGTTCGCCCGGTTCAATTAATGATGCAGCCGCCATGGCAGAAGTAATCACGCGATCTGTAGCATTTAATCCAAAATCATTAAGCTTTGCTTCCATCTCATTCTTACGCATTGCAGAAAAATTCGTAACGAAAAGAATCTGCTCACCTTCTGAATCAAGGCGTTTAACGGCCTCGATAGAGCCTTCAATCGGCTTGTCACCCAGCCAAATAACACCGTCTAAATCAAGAACCCATGCCATATTTTTCCTAAAGGCTACAAATATAGCTAACCCTGTTTTTTAGCGGCTCAAACAGTCCATGTTCCGCGGGAACGAAGAATAGCGGCTAGGTCTCCAGGACCCTTTTGGTCCTGCGCAACTGCTAACTGTTGAGTCGCTGAAGCGGCGTATTCAGTTCGTTCAACCGCTCTAAATATGCCCACAGGAGTTGGCTCAAAAGGTCCTCGAGCTAAGCGGCTAAGCATAAACGCAGTCGAGGGGTCTTCTTTGTTCTCGTCATGCACCAAAAGGCTACTTTCAGCGACATCAGAGACAGAAACGACTTTCGCCGATCCGTTATCGATAATAACACCAAACTCACCTTCGGCTCCAAACTTTATTGGCTGGCCGTGGTGAAGCTGTATCAGGTTCGCATCTCGATTTTGTTTTTTGGTAATTCCCTCCCACGCTCCATCATTAAAGACATTGCAATTTTGAAAAACTTCAACAAATGAAGCGCCCTTATGCTCATGGGCACGACGGAAAGTTTCCATCATATGCTTTCTATCCATGTCGTGGGTTCTAGCTACGAAGGTAGCTTCAGCACCCAAAGCTATAGATATCGGGTTGAATGGATGATCTAAAGAGCCCATTGGGGAACTCTTTGTGACCTTGCCCGTCTCGCTTGTCGGCGAAAATTGCCCTTTAGTCAAGCCATATATCATGTTATTGAACATGAGAACTTTGAGATTAACGTTTCTTCTCAAAGCATGTATCAGGTGATTGCCACCAATGGAGAGCATGTCGCCGTCGCCGCCTATGACCCAAATGTCCAAGTCAGGTCGTGCCATAGCGAGACCTGAAGCAATGGCAGGAGCACGGCCATGAATGCCGTGCATACCGTAGGTATTCATGTAGTAAGGGAATCTTGCTGCGCATCCGATGCCAGACACGAATACCGTTTTTTCCCGGTCTACGTCTAGCTCTGGCATCAACATTCTCATTGCGGTGAGAATCGAATAATCCCCACATCCAGGACACCAGCGAACTTCTTGATCTGTTGCCCAGTCGGCTGGTCCTGTGCGAGTTGAAGTATCAGTCATAAAAATTTCTCCTATTTCCTACAGCTCAAACCCGAAGGGTTTCTAATGCGGCTGCTTCGATCTCAGCAGTTGTGTAAGGAACACCATTCATTTTGTGGGCTCCCTGCACATCGATTAAGTATTTAGCTCGAACTAATTTGTCTAGCTGCCCTGCATTCATCTCTGGGCAAAGTACTTTTTTGAACTTTCCAAGAACCTCTCCCAGATTTGAGGGGAAAGGATTCAGATGTACCAAGTGAACATACGCAACTTTGTGCCCAGCTTTTTGAAGACGAGCGGTAGCCGCGTCGACGGCACCCCATGTCGAACCCCAGCTTAAGAAACAGAAATCAGCGTCTTGATCTCCCATGACTTCAACATCGGGGACATCGATACCATCAACTTTTGCCTGTCTCACATTTACCATTTTTTGGTGGTTCTCAGGGTCATAGGAAATATTTCCAGAACCATCTTCCTTCTCTATCCCACCCACTCGATGCATCAGTCCCGGGGTCCCTGGAATCGCCCAAGGTCGAGCTAAAGTCTCTTCGTCTCTTAGATACGGAAGGTATATTCCATCACCATCTTCATTAGTGCCATTAAATTCAGTTTGGAAATCAACTCCGATATCCGGTAACGAATCTACATCTGGCAACAACCATGGTTCTGAGCTGTTAGCAAGAGCATTGTCACTCAGCAACATGACCGGTGTTCGGTACTTCAAAGCTATGCGGCAAGCTTCAATCGCTGCGTCGAAACAATGCGAGGGGCTCTTAGCTGCCACTATAGGCATTGGCGACTCCGAGTGTCTCCCGTACATCGCCATCAGCAAATCCGCTTGTTCTGGCTTAGTTGGCAATCCAGTCGAAGGGCCTCCACGTTGAACGTCGACTATCACCATTGGGAGTTCCAGGCTTACAGCAAGGCCTAGGGTTTCCCCTTTAAGCGCTAACCCAGGTCCAGATGTCGTGGTAAAGGCCAATGCTCCACCGAATGCCGCCCCGACAGCCGAGGCCGCAGCCGCAATCTCATCTTCAGCCTGGAAAGTACGTACGCCGAAATTTTTCATAGTTGATAGCTCATGAAGAATGTCGGAAGCAGGAGTTATAGGATACGAACCCAAAAACGTAGGCAAACGTGCCAGTACACCAGCTGCTACCAGGCCCCACGCGAGGGCTGTATTACCATTAACGTTTGTGTATTCTCCAGAGGCAAGCGGAGCTGGTTTAATTTCATAATGAGCCTCAAATATTTCGGCTGTTTCACCAAAGTTGTAACCGGCCTTAAACGCAGCTTCGTTGGCTTTTATAACAAGCTCTTTGCCTCTGAACTTAGTATTGATGAACTCCATCGTGGGTTCCACCGGGCGGGTATACATCCAGGAGATGAGACCCAAAGCGAAAAAGTTTTTTGACCGCTCGGCATCGCGTGGTTTAACACCATGTTCTGCCACTGCGTCACGAGTGATTTGGCCCATCGGAACGGGGTAATTTCGATAGTCGTCCAGAGTCCCATCATCTAACGGATTCGATTTGTAACCGGCTTTTTCGATATTGCGCTCCGTGAAAGCATCAGTATTAACGATGATTGCACCGCCCTGCACAAGATTGTGGAGTTGTGCTTTGAGCGCAGCTGGGTTCATAACTACTAAAACTGTAGGCGCATCACCTGGCGTCGTGATCGCAAAATCCGAAATACGGACTTGGAAGGCTGACACTCCAGCAAGTGTGCCCTGAGGTGCTCTAATTTCAGCCGGGAACTCTGGCAACGTAGCCAAGTCATTGCCGAGGGCCGCAGAGATACTGGTGAATTGATCACCGGTCAGCTGCATACCATCGCCTGAATCTCCGGCGAACCTAATAATTACTTCGTCGAGTTCTTGCAGCGGTAACTCGCGTGGTGCAGTGTCAGTCACAGACCCTCCCTAGGGCTGGTGATAATACGGTTCGAATCACTGTTCCAAGACTAGCGAAATGCTTGGGGCAGGACACGACCATCAGATCGAAATGGTTAGGCGATAGTTATATCGCTATCAAGGTAGACATCTTGGATAGCGTTAAGTAACGCAACCCCTTCAATCATCGGACGTTGGAAAGCTTTTCGGCCGGAAATGAGTCCTACTCCACCGGCACGTTTGTTAATTATGGCAGTTGTTACAGCTTCGGCCAGATCCGTAGCGCCAGAGCTAGCTCCACCGCTGTTGATTAGGCCCGATCGTCCCATATAGCAATTAGCTACCTGCCAACGACAAAGATCGATCGGGTGATCCGTCGTTAACTTTTCATAAACATCAGGGTGAGTCTTACCAAACCCTTTTATTAGATTAAAAGCCCCATTATTTTCGGGTAATTTTTGTTTGATTATATCTGCTTGGATAGTGACGCCAATATGGTTTGCCTGCGCCGTAGCATCCGCCGCAACATGGTTATCTTGTTCACCTTTGGAGAATTCACCATTTCTCAGGTAGCACCAAAGAACTGTAAACATTCCTAATTGGTGAGCACGCTCGAAAGCTTCAGCTGTTTCTTGAATTTGCCTTCCGCTTTCTTCACTACCGAAATAAATTGTCGCGCCAACTCCTGCAGCGCCAAGGTCATGTGCTTGTTCAACGGAACCAAACATTATCTGATCGTAGGTAGACGGATATGTAAGCAATTCGTTGTGGTTCAGTTTCACGATAAAGGGAATCCGGTGGGCATAGCTTCGGCTAACAGATCCGAGCACTCCGAAAGTCGTGGCGACTGCATTGCAGCCTCCGTCTATAGCCAATTCAACTATCTTCGCCGGGTCAAAATAAATCGGATTCGGAGCGAATGAAGCGGCAGCGGTATGTTCTATGCCTTGGTCGACAGGAAGAATCGAAACATAGCCGGTACCTCCCAATCGCCCATTATCGAAAAGGGACTGAAGGTTTCGCATAACCTGAGGCGAACGGTCGGATTTAGCGACTACGTCGCTGACAAAACTAGGGCTCGGTAAAGTTAGTAATTCTTTAGAAATAGTTGTGCATTTGTGATCAAGCAAGTAGCCCGCTTCATCGCCAATGAGAGCTTCAACATCGATGCTCACCGAACTGCTCCTTAACTCATATCTTTATACGCACTAACAAGTAAATCGAACGGTGTTGATCGTAGCCGAGGGAAGACCATAAATGGCTCCAAGAAGGCAGCGATTATTTATGTTCTGCTATAGCTGGCAAATTTTCGTCAGCCCAAGCTACGAATTCGAGTGTAAACGTCAGCGTAACCTGGCTCTGTTGCCTCTATACGTTCGAAGCCTCGGCGAGCGCGTTGTCGTTCTCCTGCGCGTTCATACAAGTCAGCCAACGCGTACCACAGTCTAAGGTGATGTTCCTTGGGGCTCTTCGAACGCACAGGTCCCTGCTCTAGTAGCCGAATAGCTCCTTGCAAGTCGCCTTGGTCAGCCATTGAACCCGACATGACTATTCGTCCTTCAGTCATCGTCGGGGCGTCTGGGCCTGCTGCACGAAGTTCTTCCCAGATAGAACGCGTCTCGCCATGTCTACCTAGGGCCCTGTGGCAATCCGCAAGGACGGGTAGCTGGTCTATGTCACCAGTCAAGATCCCAAACATTTCTAAGGCGGTAATCGCTGGCCTCCACTTACCTAGGCGGTACAGAGTCAATCCGTAGAGCTCTTGCACCTCAGGAATCTGAGGATGTTGTTTCGCTAGCGGTGCAAGTACCTTTTCAACATCCCCGAATCTCTCCGCCAAAAAATCCTCTGCTGCATCACCTAGGCGACGCCTGGTGCGCTTGCGCTGCTCCTCCGACATACCCCGCATATGGGAATCCGAGATATGAGGTAAATCAACAGTCCGCTTACGATTTTTGTTTCGCTTTGGTGGCTCTTTGCCCGGTACGACGCGCTCCCAACGCTCATCTGTTCGCTCCGGCGGCGCGACAGGTTCTTCTTCCACAACCTTCGAGCGCGGTCCGCCTGGGTCAATACTTGCATTATGAGCGCCGCGTCTTGCGACACCGCCCCATTTGGAACCTCTAGCATCGTTTCCGAAGAATCTTTCGGGCTTCTCTACCCCAGGCCCCTTTGTGGGGTCGCTCGGTCCTCTACCTGGGCCGCGCCCAGTAGGGCGACGACCTTGGCGACCATCTTCCGAGCGCTCTGATCTCGAGTCACGACCGCCAGGCTTATTCGAGGAGTAATTGCCTTTTGATCGCGATCCCTCCGAAGGCTTTCTTCGATCGCCATCAGGGCGTCCTCTATTGCTAGCGTTGCGGTCTCGTTCACTCACAGCGGTAATCGTACGTCAAGTCCATCTCGAAACCCCACGGCACGCTATATCTCTCAGGAGGGATGCGAACAGCAAAAACGCCTCACGGATTGACCAGGCTTCCAATAACTTAGCCCAAAACTAACAATTGCCCCCACCGCAAGCAGTGAGGGCAACCGTTTAAAAAAATTCTGGCAGCGACCTACTCTCCCAGGGGAATTTCCCCCTAGTACCATCGGCGCAGGCAGGCTTAACTTCCGTGTTCGAAAAGGGAACGGGTGTGACCCTGCCGCCATAACCACCAGAAACTGTTGGTTGCTGTCTTGAGAACAAGACAGCGACGATCTAAAAAATGGATACTCATATCCAAAGTGCGGGACTACGCCCTTAAGCACTCCATAGCGATGCACGAACTCTGCCTTGCGGCATTTTCTCGAAACTGAATATTGAAGCCCAAGCCCTCGGCCGATTAGTACCGGTCTGCTGAGCACATTACTGCGCTTACACATCCGGCCTATCAACGTGGTGGTCTTCCACGGGCCTTACCTGGTTATCCAGTGGGATATCTCATCTCAGAACAGGTTTCGCGCTTAGATGCTTTCAGCGCTTATCCTTTCCGAAGGTGGCCAACCAGCCATGCTCCTGGCGGAACAACTGGCACACCAGAGCTTCGTCCATCCCGGTCCTCTCGTACTAGGGACAGCCTTCTTCAAATATCCTACGGCTACAGAGGATAGGGACCGAACTGTCTCACGACGTTCTAAACCCAGCTCGCGTACCGCTTTAATGGGCGAACAGCCCAACCCTTGGGACCTGCTTCAGCCCCAGGATGCGATGAGCCGACATCGAGGTGCCAAACCTTCCCGTCGATATGGACTCTTGGGGAAGATGAGCCTGTTATCCCCGGGGTACCTTTTATCCGTTGAGCAACGACGCTTCCACACGCTATCGCTGGATCACTATGCCCTACTTTCGTACCTGCTCGACTTGTAAGTCTCACAGTCAAGCTCCCTTGTGCCATTGCACTCGACGACTGATTGCCAACCAGTCTGAGGGAACCTTTGGGCGCCTCCGTTACATTTTAGGAGGCGACCGCCCCAGTCAAACTACCCGCCTGGCACTGTTCCCGAACCCGATAAGGGTCCTAGGTTAGAGCTTCAACATGAGCAGGGTCGTATTTCAAGGGTGACTCCACGCACGCTAGCGCGCACGCTTCCAAGTCTCCGACCTATCCTACACAACACATGCCGAAACCCAATACCAAGTTATAGTAAAGGTCCACGGGGTCTTTCCGTCCTTCTGTAGCTAACGAGCATCTTTACTCGTACTTCAATTTCGCCGGGTCTGTGGTTGAGACAGTGGGAAAGTCGTTACTCCATTCGTGCAGGTCGGAACTTACCCGACAAGGAATTTCGCTACCTTAGGACCGTTATAGTTACGGCCGCCGTTTACTGGGGCTTAGGTTCAAAGCTTCGCCCGAAGGCTAACCTCTCCCCGTAACCTTCCAGCACCGGGCAGGAGTCACAGCGTATACATCGTCTTTCGACTTGGCACGCTGCTGTGTTTTTAGTAAACAGTCGCTTTCCCCTGGTTTGTGCCGCCCTGTCGAGCTCCAACCGTAAAGGTCTTCACTCTACTAGGGCCATCCTTATCCCGAAGTTACGGATGCATTTTGCCGAGTTCCTTAACCACAGTTATCCCGCTCGCCTTAGTATTCTCTACCTGCCCACCTGTGTTGGTTTGGGGTACGGGCACCACATGAACTAGCTAGAGGCTTTTCTTGGCAGCATGGAATCAGTGACTTCGCCTGTAGCGGCTCGGCGTCACGTCTCAGACTTAATGGGGCCCGGATTTACCTAGTCCCCGTCCTACACGCTTGCCCCAGGTCAACCATCGCCTGGGTTCACTTATCCTCCTGCGTCCCCTCATTGCTTTCCGTCTAAAAGTGGGTCAGTTCGTCTTTCCCCGAAGGGAAGACAGCCCTTTAGCAACTTAAAATTGGAATGGACGCGCACGTGGTGGTACTGGAATATCAACCAGTTGTACATCGACTACGCCTTTCGGCCTCGCCTTAGTCCCCGACTAACCCTGGGAGGACGAGCCTTCCCCAGGAACCCTTGGGCTTTCGGCGGAGGGGATTCTCACCCCTCTCTCGCTACTCATGTCAGCATTCTCACTCGTGTCCGCTCCACCGAAGTTCACACTCCGACTTCATTGCAAACACGACGCTCCGCTACCCCTCGATAAATCGAAGGCGCGGCTTCGGCGGTGTGTTTAGCCCCGTTACATTATCCGCGCAGGACCACTCGACCAGTGAGCTATTACGCACTCTTTCAAGGGTGGCTGCTTCTAAGCCAACCTCCTGGCTGTCTGTGCAATCCCACATCGTTTGCCACTTAACACACACTTAGGGGCCTTAGCCGGCGCTCTGGGCTGTTTCCCTCTCGACCAACGAAGCTCATCCCTCGTAGTCTCACTGCCGTACTCTGGAGCCATGGCATTCGGAGTTTGACTGGAGTTGGTAAGCTTTGTGGGCCCCCGTATCCAATCAGTGCTCTACCTCCATGGCTGAACATACAACGCTGCACCAAAATGCATTTCGCGGAGAACCAGATATCACCGGGTTTGATTGGCCTTTCACCCCTATCCACAGGTCATCCGCCCAGTTTTCAACCTAGGTCGGTTCGGGCCTCCACGGAGTCTTACCTCCGCTTCACCCTGCCCATGGATAGATCACCCGGCTTCGGGTCTACAGCATGCGACTCTACGCCCTATTCAGACTCGCTTTCGCTCCGGCTTCCCATCGCTGGTTAACCTTGCCACATACCGTAACTCGCTGACTCATTCTTCAAAAGGCACGCTGTCGCGGCCACCCGAGGGTGACTACGCTTCAACTGCTTGTAAACCAATGGTTTCAGGTACTATTTCACTCCCCTCCCGGGGTACTTTTCACCTTTCCCTCACGGTACTAGTTCACTATCGGTCGCCGACACATACTTAGTCTTACGAAGTGGTCTTCGCAGATTCACGCCAGCCTTCACGGAACCGGCGCTACTCGGGAGCTCTCAAAGCAGGTCAGTGAGTTTCGTGTACGGGGCCATTACCCTCTTTGGCCGGCCTTTCCAGAGCCGTTCCACTACACACTGACTTTGTAACTGCTTGACCTGTCTGATGCTAGGTCTATGAGGTCCCACAACCCCGAACAGGCAACGCCATCAGGCTTTACCACCAATTCGGTTTAGACTATTCCCGTTTCGCTCGCCGCTACTCAGGGAGTCGCTGTTGCTTTCCTTTCCTTAGGGTACTGAGATGTTTCAGTTCCCCTCGTTCCCTCTACCCGCCCTATTTTTTCAGGCGGGAGTGACACCCGATTAAAGGTGACGGGTTTCCCCATTCGGACATCCACGGATCAAAGCCTACTAGGCGGCTCCCCGTGGCTTTTCGCAGCCAGTCACGTCCTTCATCGGTGTTCGGCGCCAAGGCATTCACCATTGGCTCTTAGTAGCTTGGGTATTCAATATTCAGATTCGAAAAAACAAATTAACACGATCAAACTACGCTTCCCTCGACTCGGCAAGAGAACAGAGAAACGTCGACATTGGATGACCGCTCGCCCACCGACGACATAAAGTCGTTGGCAGGCATTTCGCCCACCGACGACATAAAGTCGTTGGCAGGCATTTAGATGCTCGTGCATCGCTATGCAGTTCTCAAGGTGCAGTCCACATTTTCGAGCCTCAAGGGCTCAAAAATAGGCATAACGCCCGAAGGAGTTAGCGTTTTCTCGATGGTTCCGGAGAACCACAAAGAAACGCACAGCGCTCCTTGGCAGCAGAACAGAGAACGAGCCGACAACCAGACATCAGATGGCGAGTATCCGACTGTCACCACAAGTGGAGACAGAGGTATCTACAAACCCTCTAATTAATCTGACGATGGCACACCAGTGCTCCAACTGAGAATCTCCATAAGACAAATAAGTTCATTATGAACTTATGGTCGGAGGTGACTCCTTAGAAAGGAGGTGATCCAGCCGCACCTTCCGGTACGGCTACCTTGTTACGACTTCACCCCAATCGCTAACCCCACCTTCGACAGCTCCCTCCCCAAGGGGTTGGGCCACTGGCTTCGGGTGTTGCCAACTTTCGTGGTGTGACGGGCGGTGTGTACAAGGCCCGGGAACGTATTCACCCCAGCAATGCTGATCTGGGATTACTAGCGACTCCAGCTTCATGAAGTCGAGTTGCAGACTTCAATCCGAACTGAGACCGGCTTTATGGGATTCGCTTGACCTCGCGGTTTCGCAGCCCTTTGTACCGGCCATTGTAGCATGTTTGCAGCCCTGGGTATAAGGGGCATGATGACTTGACGTCGTCCCCACCTTCCTCCGACTTGACGCCGGCAGTCTCCCACGAGTCCCCGCCATTACGCGCTGGCAACATAGGATAAGGGTTGCGCTCGTTGCGGGACTTAACCCAACATCTCACGACACGAGCTGACGACAGCCATGCACCACCTGTGTAAAGCCCCGAAGGACACCATATCTCTATGGCTTTTCAATACATGTCAAACCCAGGTAAGGTTCTTCGCGTTGCCTCGAATTAAGCAACATGCTCCGCCGCTTGTGCGGGCCCCCGTCAATTCCTTTGAGTTTTAGCCTTGCGGCCGTACTCCCCAGGCGGGGCACTTAATGCGTTAGCTGCGGCACGGATTCCGTTGGATGGAACCCACACCTAGTGCCCAACGTTTACGGCGTGGACTACCAGGGTATCTAATCCTGTTCGCTCCCCACGCTTTCGCTCCTCAGCGTCAGTACCGGCCCAGAGTGCTGCCTTCGCTGTTGGTGTTCCTCCTAATATCTGCGCATTTCACCGCTACACTAGGAATTCCACACTCCTCTACCGGACTCTAGTCATGGCAGTATCGAGTGGCGTCTCAGGGTTGAGCCCTGAGTTTTCACACCCGACTTACCAAACCGCCTACGAGCTCTTTACGCCCAATAAATCCGGACAACGCTTGCGCCCTACGTATTACCGCGGCTGCTGGCACGTAGTTGGCCGGCGCTTCTTCTGCAGGTACCGTCATTTTCGTCCCTGCTGAAAGGGGTTTACGACCCGAGAGCCTTCATCCCCCACGCGGCGTTGCTGCGTCAGGCTTTCGCCCATTGCGCAAGATTCCCCACTGCTGCCTCCCGTAGGAGTCTGGGCCGTGTCTCAGTCCCAGTGTGGCTGATCGTCCTCTCAGACCAGCTACCCGTCGATGCCTTGGTGAGCCATTACCTCACCAACTAGCTGATAGGCCGCGAGACCCTCCCGAAGCGCCGGAGCGTTTGCTGCGTTCACCATGCGGTGATTACAGATTATTGGGTATTAATCCAGGTTTCCTTGGGCTATTCCCATCTTCGGGGTAGGTTTCTCACGTGATACTCACCCGTTCGCCACTATCCCATTGGGACCGAAGTCCCGGGATCGTTCGACTTGCATGTGTTAAGCACGCCGCCAGCGTTCGTCCTGAGCCAGGATCAAACTCTCCGTTAAGATCTTACGTTGTTAAGCCCTAAGGCCTAACTAATACGATCGAAGAGCCTTCCGTCACAATCAGCGAGGGGGAATCCCTCTCATGCAACGGCTGGCTAGAATTGCTGCACTTTCTCTACTCGGCAAGCCGAATAAAGATCGTACGATTTATTTTGTGTCAGAACATAAATGCACTGACACGCTAAATTACTTAGTGGTTCGGTTAGCAGTTACACAAGGCAACAGCCAACCGCCCACACTGGCGTTATATCGTCCTCTGTTCTGTTGTCAAGGAGCACCGTCAACATTTCAAACGTTAACAGTTGGCACATGATCAGTTCCCGTATGGGCAACTGGCGGAGGTGCGCATGCTCGTTTCGCCGAATTACTGGCGAGCGGAGCGAAGAGTAAATGTACCGGCCGCAACACCCATAACCAACCTAGAACTTAGTTTTCCTTAAGGTTTATCGATATTATTCGATTAACCCCAAATACTTAGGCTGAAAGCTCTACTACATGCCAATTTTTCTTGCCTCTGCGCAACAGTAAATATTGGTCGTGTAAGAAATCTTCTGGGGTTACCATCGTCGTAGAATCCAGTACTCGCTCGCCATTCACATAGATGCTGCCTTCGGCAAATGCTCGTTTCGCATCACCCTTGCTGGCAACCAGGCTTGTTTCGGTCAGTAGGTCGATGAGAGCTAAGTCATTAGTTGCGTAAACGCTCGAAGGCACCTCGGTTGAAACGAACTCAAGAGCGGACTTAGATACTGAGCCTGGATCTGTCCCTTTGCCGAATAGGACCTCACTAGCTTGCACAGCAGCTTCTGCTGAGAGAGTTCCATGGACTATTGAGGTAAGTTCGTGAGCTAGTGTGCGCTGTCCGATACGGCTACCTGGGTCTGACTCATGCGCTTTAGCTAACGAATCCACTTCGTCAACCGACAAAAAGGTGAGCTGCAACAGGAGTTTCTTAACTTCTGCATCCTCGACACCAATCCAGGATTGGTAGAAACGGTAGGGACTCATTTTGTTCGCGCTTAGCCAGATAGTTTCGCCGCCAGCTGTCTTGCCATACTTCGAACCATCTGGCTTTGTTAGCAGCGGCCAAGTCAAGGCATGAGCTGACTTACCTAACTTTCTACGAATTAGGTCAATCCCTAGGATAATATTTCCCCATTGGTCAGATCCGCCTACTTGCAGAGCGCATCCTTCGTTCTCTGCTAGCCATAGGTAGTCATAACCCTGCAGGAGCATGTAGCTGAACTCCGTATAGGAAATGCCGTCACCATCGTTCATCCGATTTTTGACGGAATCTTTCGCCAGCATCTGATTTACAGTTACGTGTTTACCAATGTCGCGCAGGAAATCGAGAACGCTAACTCCGACCGTCCACGCTCTGTTATCCAACAACTTCGCTGCACAAGGTCCATCGAAATCCAAGAATTGGCGCAACTGCGGAACTATTCCTTCAAGATTTTCTGCTAGGCCACTGTCGTCAAGCAAATTTCGTTCTGAAGACTTTCCGCTGGGGTCACCGATCATTCCAGTGGCACCACCGGCAAGGCTTATCGGCCTGTGTCCTGCCATCTGAAACCGTCGTAAAGTGAGTAAACCTATTAGATTTCCCACATGGAGGCTGTCGGCCGTTGGGTCGAAGCCGCAATAGAGCGTAACTGAGCCCGCAGCTAGCTGGCGACCCAGCTCCTCTATGTCAGTTGTGTCGTGGATAAGACCACGTGCTTGTAAATCGGCGAGAATTTCCACGGACCCAGTGTGCCAAGGATAACAGCTCGACAACACCACAATTCCCGGATCTATATTTTGAGTTCTAACCGACTCTGGTCGGTTTTGGCGCGATCAGACGTTAAACATTCCTAAATTACCGATCGGCTTCTGACACCCCATCTATTTCGTGATAACGCTCAGGATCAAGTAATTCGTAGCGAACAGTTGCGTAAAACAGCAGCACCGCTAACGGTCCAAAAAACACCATTAGTAGCACCCAATTGCGTCTTCGCCTATTCGATTCCAGCCAAGCTTTCTCAGGAATTCTCAATACAGAAACGAAACCAAACAAAATCACGATTAGCGAGATGACTAAAGGGATTAAGATAAAAAGGCCAGAACGCACATGGCAAACCTACCGTAATGAATAAAGACAGCCATGCCATGTGACGAGCAATTATTGTGAACCTGTGCAGCCTGATTCGAAGAGCAGAATCAAATACTTAAGTAACAGAAAGTTAAGAAAAGGAATGCTCTAGGAGAATAATCGAAGCTTCGCTGAATCAAGCATCAAAAGATTTCTCTTCACCCAGATGTCGGATAAGAGCAAAGCCATATCTGGCGAGTCTCTGCGTGCTGGGGTCTAACTGGAGTTCAGGGTCTTCCAGCTCCTCTTCTCCTATCCAACGAAGTCCATCAGACTCGTGATTTCCTTCTTCTAAAGCACCTTCTGGCGCTTGTATTAAAAATCTCGTGTCCAGATGCCAGTGGTCTGGCTCTACCTTCGCTCGATTCTGAAACAAGTGCACATCCAGATCAATCGGATTGCTCCATACCCTTAACCCAGCGATACCGGTTTCCTCAGTTGCTTCCTTCAATGCAACTCCCGCTAAACACGCGTCGCCATCAGCGTGACCACCTGGCTGTAGCCAGCGCTTAATTTTGGCATGCAACAGAATTAGGCCCTTGTTACCTTCATGATTAACTACCCAGCTGGAGCCCGTAAAATGGCCATCTAAGCAACTCCGGTGAAGCGCATCTTTGTTCAACTCTGCAAACGCAATGATTTTATTTTGAGCAGCTACTTGAACTTCATCTCTTGGAATGAAGCTAGTAATAGTCTTAACTGCCTGAACTTGCTCATTTGTAAAAGCTAAACTTTTGCTGCTTTTGACTAACCATCTACCCGTCACCATCAAGCTATTACAGGGCTGATTCGAGGAGCGAATTGAGGCGATCTAATTGCATTCGAACTGCTTCAGGTCCGCCCGAACCATGCGTTTTCCGACGTTGATAACTGGCGCCAGGTTCCAGAAGTTTCTGAGCCTCGTGACCTAAGTTTGGGTGGTCTCGAACCAGCTCCGCAAAACTTTTAGCACCTGCTAGTGAATCACGCACTAACCCGCCAACTAGAGCATGAGCATCTCTAAAAGGAAGCCCTTGCTCAACCAGGTACTCAGCCAAATCTGTTGCCGCCGCATATGGAGAATCAGCCGCCAACTTCATTGCTTCGGCATTAAAGTCTAAAGTTTGGATCATTCCTCTTAAAGCCAACAGAGTTAACCGAGCCGTGTCACAACTGTCAAATAATGGTTCCTTGTCTTCCTGAAGGTCTTTGTTGTAGGCAAGCGGGAGGCCTTTTTGTGTTGCTAAGAAACCAGTTAAATTGCCAATTAAGCGACCAGCTTTACCACGGGCTAATTCAGCGATATCTGGATTTTTCTTTTGAGGCATCATCGATGATCCAGTGGAAAACGCATCGTCTAAAGTAATGAAGGCAAATTCAGACGATGCCCATATAACCAACTCTTCTCCAAGCTTCGAAAGGTGAATGCCCAGCGTTGTAAGCGCGTATAGAACATCAGCTACAAAATCTCGGTCGGAGACTGCATCCAGCGAATTTTCAAATAACTGATCAAACCCAAGATCCGCAGCAGTAAAAGCCGGATTCAGCGGGAGGGACGAGCCGGCTAAGGCACCGGCTCCTAAGACCGAGACGTCAGTTCTTCGTTTCGCGTCCTTCAGCCTGTCAACATCTCTGAGCAACATCCAGCAGTAGGCCGCAAGGTGATGCGCCAAAGATACTGGTTGGGCCTGCTGCATATGCGTATAGCCAGGTAGGTATATGCCCTCAGCGTGAGCCTCTTCTGCTCTTGTCCGGATTACTGCAATTAGTTCAAACGCCAAAGACACCAAGTCATCAACCTCAGACTTAACAAAAAGCCGTACGTCGTTAGCTACCTGATCGTTTCTACTTCGCCCTGTATGCATTTTCGCTGCCGCTGGCGCTAACTCAGTTGCCCTGCGCTCCACTGCAGTGTGGATATCTTCATCATTGGCAGCCCACCGAATCGTACCTTCAGCAATTTCATTCTCTACTTGCAACAACGCAGCCATAATTGCATCAAGTTCTTCTTTGTTGATGAGCCCAACGCTTTCCAGCATCCGAACATGGGATCGAGAACCTGCGATATCTTCTCGGAACATTCTTTGATCGAATGGCAACGAATCATTTAATTTTTGAAGAGCTTCGGCTGGCCCACCAGCAAAGCGGCCATGCCAAAGCGTATTTCCATTAGTCATGTGACGTCTCCATCGAGGTACGTAGTTGGATATGGCTTATAAGCCAGACAGATACTGGAGATTCGAAGCAATTTCATTTCCTCCTGTTTCCTCACTAGCGATAACCAAAATCGTGTCATCCCCCGCTATTGTGCCAATGACGCCCTCTATTCCGCTTCTATCAATAGCTGAAGCAACAACATGGGCCGATCCTGGAGGTGTCGTGAGAACGACAATATTGTTAGATTGGCTTACCTGAACTACCCACTCGCTGCAAACTCTCCGCAGCGTCTCAACTGGAACAACTCTCTCTGCCGTTAATTCAGGAATTGCGTAGACAGTTTTGCCCCCAACTCGCATTTTCACAGCACCCAACTCTTCCAAGTCACGACTTACTGTGGCTTGTGTTGCTTCGATGCTTTCTTGACTTAACAAATCGACTAATTGAACTTGGTTCTCGACTGTCTGTTCAGACAAAATACGTTGAATCAAATGCTGCCGCTGGAACTTACTGGTCATGCCGGGATTACCTGCTGAGCAAGCCATACGAGTAGGCCACGAGCGCTATGCATCCGGTTCTCGGCTTGGACAAAGACTCTACTCTGAGGCCCTTCAATAACTTCATCGGTAACTTCCTCTCCTCGATGGACAGGCAAACAGTGCATGAAAACACTGCGGCTGCTAGCTCTCGACATCAACGAAGCATCAACTCTGTACTGCCCGAACGCGTCCATCCGAGCTGATCGTTCACTCTCTTGCCCCATAGATGTCCAAACATCCGTGTAGACAACGTCGGAACCTTGAACAGCTTCAATGGGATCGCTCGTTACTGTCAGCTTGCCTCCCGCAGAAAGGACCCGATCGACATCTCGATCACTGGGCCCGTAACCGGGCGGAGATGCTACCGAGGTCTCGATCCCTAACATTGAACATCCAATAGCAAGTGACCGCCAAACGTTATTTGCATCCCCCACGTAAGCCACGCGACTCACATCGCTTAAGCCAATTTCTTGTTCCATCGTAAGCAGATCAGCAAGAGCCTGCATCGGGTGCGCCTCATCGGATAGTAAATTAACAATCGGCATCACATCCGTTGCCGCCATTCGCTCTAACCGCCCATGATCAAAGACACGGGCTGCTAGCACAGCGTGGTAACCCGCCATTACCCTCACTACATCTTCCGCAGTTTCACGAACATCAATACCAAGTTCATCTGGCTGGATATAAACTGGGTGGCCCCCCAACTGGATAACGGCCATTTCCATTGAATTTCGAGTCCGACCAGACGGTTTTTCGAATATGAGAGCTACCCCTTTAGCATCCAGAACCCTTGGAGAGGTATCTGCAAGCGAAAGATCAATCACTTTTTTTAATTCGCTTGGATTTAAGTCATCAATTTCTAACAGATGCCTCATCATTCGCCTCCAAGAACATTCGTTAAAATTTGAATTGCCTCATCAATATGCTCAGGGCTCACATTCAATGGTGGGGCCAGTCGTAAAGCAGTTGGAGTTACACCGTTGACAACCAGTCCTGCTTCAAGACAGCTCAAAGCAACTTCACCAGCACTTTTACCGATTGCTGCTGTATCAATCTCAGCAGCGATCAATAGACCTAAGCCCCTTGTGTCCAAGACATGTGGGACGGTCAAGAGCTTGCCCATTAATTCATCTCCAGCGCTTTTTGCGAGCTCGGGAGCATCTATAGCTTCCATCGTTCGCAAAACAGCGCGCGCTGCCGAAGCAGCAAGAGGTTGGCCTCCAAACGTGGTTGCATGCTCTCCGGCTTCAAAAGCCACCTCTTTTTTGGCCCAGATCGCACCGATTGGTACACCATTTCCCAAGGCCTTAGCCATGGTCACAACATCAGGACGCACATCACCTTCTGGATCAAAGTAATGTTGCCATCCGAACCATTTACCCGTTCTCCCTAGACCCGTTTGGACCTCATCAATCATCATCAAAAGGTTGTGCTTGTCACACAATGACCTGACCTCCGCTAGGTACTCAGCGTCGGCCACGTTCACTCCGCCTTCGCCTTGTACAACCTCAAGCAAAACAGCAGCACATGAAGAATCAAGAGCGCCTTCTAATGCCTCTATGTCGTTGTAAGGGACATGACGGAACCCGTCTGGCAGAGGCTGAAAAGCGCCATGCATTTCTAGTTTCCCCGTTGCATGCAAAGTCGCCAGAGTACGGCCGTGGAAAGATTTGAGAGCACTGACAACGACGTGACGTCCATCGCCGCCGTTTTTACGGGCTAATTTTATAGCCCCTTCTATAGACTCAGCACCGCTATTACAAAAAAAGACTTGACCTCGCCCACCTTGCAAGCGATTAATAGTTGACGCGACTTCAAGACCTGGCGCTGTTTCGAAAAGGTTAGAGACGTGTAGCAAAGTACGTGCCTGTTCGGCTATCGCGTCAGCTACTGCCGGATGAGAATGCCCAAGCGAGGTCACTGCTAAGCCGCACAAGAAATCTAGGTACCGTTTTCCTTCTCGGTCGAAAAGTTCAGTACCGCTACCTCGAACAAACTGGACTGGAGGTATCCCGTACGTTCTCATTAACGGGTAGTTATCAAGGCCCTCAGCTGCGACTGTTTTCGTGTTCATTGAATCCATCTTTCGAGAAAAATTGTGGCTCTAGACCATTAGGGAACGATCATCGTCCCAATACCTAAATCAGTGAAAAGTTCGAGGAGCGAAACGTGAGGTACGCGCCCATCTAGAAGGTGAGCACTGGAAACACCGTTTCTGACTGCTCGCACGCAGGCTTCAATTTTCGGTATCATTCCACCGCTAAGGAGACCAGAATCTATTTTCTCCTGCAACTCAGAAACAGTGGCTCTCCTAATCAACGATGTCTCATCGTCGAAGTCTTCATATAGTCCTGCTACATCGGTGAGGTAAACTATTTTTTCTGCTTTTAGGGCTTCTGCTACAGCACCAGCAACAGTATCTGCATTTATGTTGTAGGCCTGACCCGTGGCGTCCGCACCGATTGTGGACATAACTGGGATAAGGCCCTCCGATATTAACTTCACTAGAAGCGTTGGATTTATCGAAGAAACATCACCAACGAAGCCCAATTCAGGATTGCGTGCAGCAGCAGTAATTAAACCACCGTCCTCACCGCTGACACCCACGGCGTGGGGACCATGGACATTGATTGCTCCAACAATATCCCGATTCACTTTGCCAACGAGCACCATACGAGCGATGTCCAACGTCTCAGCATCCGTTACTCGCAGGCCATCACGAAATTCTGACTTTTTGCCCAACTTCTCCATCAGGTCACCTATCTGAGGACCGCCGCCATGAACGACGACGGGTAAAAGCCCGACCTGCTTCATAAGAACGATATCTTCAGCGAAATGCATAGACACGTTGTTATCTGCCATCGCATTGCCACCGTATTTAACGACAACAATTTTGCCCCTCCAGCGCTGTATATATGGAAGGATTTCGATCAAAAATTGAGCATTTTTTAAGTGCTCCTCGATAGAACGACTTTCGCTAGGCACTTCTTTTTCGTCAGAGTTACTCACGAGTCGCAAAGTCGCAGCAACTCCCTTATCGGTAAAATCGTCGTTACTCATCTAATCCCCAGCATCCATTAATCACGGCATAAGTCCCAAGGAAGGCAACCCAGCTGTTTCTTTAAACCCTAAAGCTAAATTAGCGCATTGAAGAGCTGCTCCTGAAGCCCCTTTGACAAGATTGTCTAATGCACTTATCACAATCAGCCATCCAGTCCGATCATCAACGCGAGCTGTGAGATGGACGGTGTTCGCACCTAAAGTCGACTTAGTTGAAGGCGGTGTCATATCAACGTATATAAAAGGTTCATCGTCATAAGCGTGATGAAGCACCTGCATAGCATCAGCAGATGTAAAACTGCCGTCCACTGGACGAGCGTAGCAAGTGGCTAGTATTCCTCGCACCATGGGCGCAAGGTGCGGAGTGAAAAGAACCTCACACCCAATTTCTTGTTCCATCTCAGGCGTGTGTCGATGATCTAACAAGCCATACGCAGCGAAGTTCTCGTCTACAGCCGCAAATGTTGTATTTGCCTTTGGTGCCCTGCCGGCACCGCTGACTCCGCTAGCTGCATTCACGATTACGCCTTTGGTTTCTATATAGCCCCCATTAGAAAATGGTGCCAAGGCAATGATCGCTGCCGATGGGTAGCATCCAGGCACAGCTATTCCTTTAGCACCCGACATCGAGTCTCGATAAAGTTCAGGAAGGCCATATATAAACTCGTCCAGAAGATCTGGCGCCGAATGCTCCATCCCGTACCACTTTGGATACAAGGCTGGATTTTTAAGTCGAAAATCAGACCCTAAGTCCAGAACACAGCCAACTTTTCCATAGAGATCATCGACAACTGGCTGACTAGCCATGTGTGGGAGACCCAAGAAGACCGCGTCGAGGCCCAAAAAATTTTCAGGGCTATACACAGAAAAAACTAGGTCTCCGTAGGCCGCTGCCAAGCTCGGGTATAAATCACGAACCCTTACACCTGCTTGGCTATCACCAGTTATCGCAACTAACTCCAAGTTCGGATGCTCTGCTATCAGTCTCATTAGCTCCGCACCGGTAAAACCCGATGCCCCAACGATTCCAACGCGCGCCTGCTTCATGCCTTGAATCATACTAGTTATGCATCTGAATGCAATATTATTCAGTGTTCATTTTTTGATAGACACCTTACAAATTCATTTGCTCCTCGATCCAGCCACGGTACTGAGCTCAGAAACAGTCGCTAATGCAAGGTCCCATCTCAGAGTTCGAGAAACTACCGAACTTAAAGCAACTAATATTTCAAACATGCGAAACAGGGCAGACAGCTTCAGGGAATGGCGTCCCATAGCCGCTCTGGGGTTAATGACGTGCACTTGTTATGGCTCCTGGTTCTATGCGTTTGGGATTTTAGTAGCACCCATTGCCCAAGACACGGGCTGGTCACTGACGTTCTTGGGTGGCATATTCGCTGCTGCTCAAGTTGTAAACGGTCTAGGTGCACCAGTGGGAGGACGCATCCTCGATAAATGGGGCGGAGCAGCAGTCTTCACGATTCAAGCAGTTGCAGCATTATTAATGTTTCTGGGAAGCTGGGCGACTCAACCTCTAACATTTGCTGTTATCTGCAGCCTTGGCGCCGGCACCCTGATGGCCACAGGTTTCTATCATGTCTCTACCACAGCAGCCGCTAGGTTGGGGCCTGGAGATCCGAGTAAGTCGATAGCTGTCTTAACCGCAATCGGCGCTTTTTGCAGCCCGATCTATCTACCGCTCGGAGCGCATTTAATTACCTCTACCGATTGGCGCGTAGCATTTAGAGTTTTTTCTTTACTAGCGTTTTTCGGAGCTATAGGTGCAGCAATCTTTGCATCCAAAGGAAAATCTCCATCTGGATCGCTCCCTTCAAGCCAGCCTCTGCGAGCACTCAAAAAGGCAGTGCAGATGCCTTTGGTCCGACGAATGCTCATTGCGTATGCCTTCGGTGGGTTCGCGTACAGCACTCTTTTGGTCTACCAAATTCCAATCATGGTAGATGCCGGCGTAACGCTACAAACGGCCGCATCAGCAGCTGCCTTTCGAGGGTTTATGCAAATCTTCGGGCGGGTCGGACTCCTTGGCTCTTTTGCAATCCGTAAACCAGCCTTCGCCATGCAGATCGCCTTCTTAACTGCTGGAATAGGTTCCATCTTCTTACTCAGCCAAAACGTAATCTCATGCTTTTTTTATGGAGCTGCCGTTGGTATAGGGCTTGGAGCTATGACTCCCCTTCAGGCGATTTACGGCCAGCTTGTTTTCAAAAATGAGGACCTCGGACTGCTCATGGGCATGCAACACACTGTTACTTCAATCGCTGGAGCGTTCGGGCCGTTGTTGGCTGGCTTAACTAGTGATTTGTTCAACACTCAAAAGCCAACAGTGCTCATAGCATCATCAAGCCTGTTCATTGCAGCAGCGCTGTTACGAAGCATCAAGGCTTAAATAAATTACTATGTCTTCAGACGAACTTGAACAAAATTACTAATATTCGCTCTTGAGTCGCTATCATTAGTGACCCTCTAGATCTGGGTCAATGGCGTCCCGTCCTAGCAACTCAAAACTTTTAGAATCTCCATCGATCGAGTTCCGGAACGTCTTCAACATGCATAATTCCTATCCTGGCCAAGTTAATCTTCCAGTTGCACAAGGTCTCTACGACCCTGCCAATGAACATGATGCTTGTGGCGTAGCTTTCGTTGTAGATATGCATGGACGGAAGTCCCATGAGATGGTTCAGAATGGACTTAAATGTCTATTCAATCTGGACCATCGTGGCGCTACCGGAGCTGAAGCTAATGTCGGTGACGGCGCCGGCATACTCATTCAGATTCCTCACGAATACTTTACTAGCGTGTGTGAATTTGAGCTTCCAGCCCCTGGTCATTACGCTGCCGGAATGGCATTTTTGCCTTCCGAGAACACAGACGCTGCAGCAGCAGCCATTGAACAAATTGTTGAGTCTGAAGGCCTCCACGTAATAGGTTGGCGAGAAGTCCCTACAGATCCATCTACTTTAGGAAGCTTCGCAGTAGATGCTATGCCGGTATTTAGAACTCTCTTTATGGGAGATCCGGCAGATGAGAGAATGCATTCGCTCGAATTAGAACGCCGCTCGTTCATAATCCGGAAACGAATCGAACATGAAACTCGACCTTCAACGTATTTCCCGTCACTGTCCGCACGAACCTTTGTCTACAAGGGAATGCTTACCTGCGAGCAACTACCTCAATTCTACCCAGACCTAAATGACGAACGACTCAAAAGTTCAATGGCGCTTGTGCATTCAAGGTTCAGCACAAACACTTTTCCATCATGGCCTCTAGCCCACCCTTACCGACTCATAGCGCACAACGGTGAAATCAACACTGTTGAGGGAAACCGCAACTGGATGCAGGCACGCGAAGGGAATCTCAGCAGCGACCTGTTCGGAGATCGTTTAGAGAAGGCTTTTCCTATTATGACGCCGGGAGCCTCGGACACTGCGAGCTTTGATGAGGCCCTTGAGCTCATTCATCTAGGAGGAAGGTCCCTTCCTCACGCTGTACTCATGATGGTTCCTGAAGCCTGGGAACATCACGAAGGCTTACCAGACTGGAAACGAGATTTTTACCAGTACCACGCATCGTTAATAGAACCCTGGGATGGGCCGGCTTCGATAGCTTTCACTGATGGGTCTGTCATCGGTGCTGTCTTAGACCGAAATGGACTCCGTCCTTCACGATTCTGGGTAACTAACGAAGGTCTGGTGATTATGGCCTCCGAAGTTGGCGTCCTTGACATAGACCAGTCAACAATCGTACGAAAGGGTCGTCTACAGCCCGGTAAAATGTTTCTTGTTGACACATCCCAAGGTCGAATTGTTGGTGATGAAGAGTTAAAAGAGACATTGGCAAACGAGCACCCGTATGGTGAATGGTCACAAGAAGGTCTCTTGCACCTCGATGACTTACCCTCTCGATTTCTCTTAAACCCTCAACACGCTTCAGTGATTAAACGCCAGAGAACCTTTGGCTACACCTCAGAAGAACTAAAGATCCTTATGGCGCCCATGGCTCGAACAGGCGGCGAAGCACTCGGATCAATGGGAACCGATACTCCCATCGCAGTGTTATCTGACCGTCCTCGGTTGCTATTCGACTATTTCGTCCAACTATTCGCACAAGTCACTAACCCGCCTCTCGATGCCATCAGAGAAGAGTTAGTAACTTCGACGTCTTCGGTCCTTGGCCCAGAAACAAACCTCCTGGAACCAGGACCTGATTCTTGCCGGCAAATAGTAATCCCGCACCCAGTTCTTTCAAACGAAGAATTAGCAAAAATTACCTACCTTAACGAATCATCCGAGAACCCAGACTTTAAATCTTTCACTATCGATGGCCTATACCCAGTCGCTGATGGTGGGCCTGGCATGCAGCGTTCTATCGAAAATATTCAAAAAAACGTGTCGAAAGCCATTGAAGATGGTGCGAAAATTATCGTACTTTCGGATCGATTTAGCGATCAAACCCAAGCGCCCATCCCATCACTCCTGTTAACCGGAGCTGTCCATCACCACCTAATACGTGAACAAACACGAACTAAGGTTGGCCTAATTGTTGAGTGCGGTGATGCTCGAGAAGTGCACCACATGGCATTACTTCTCGGTTACGGCGCAGGAGCCGTAAATCCATATCTTGCGTTCGAATCGATCAGCGACATGATCAAGGAAGGAATCATTAACGAAATCACTGAAGAGCAAGCATTCCGCAACTACATAAAAGCTTGCTCTAAAGGCGTTCTGAAAATTATGTCGAAGATGGGTATATCTACTGTTGCTAGCTATACCGGTGCTCAAGTATTTGAAGCTGTAGGTGTATCAAAGGAACTAATTGATACTTACTTCTTAGGAACAAAATCGAAGTTGAGCGGGATCGGTATCGATGTAGTCGCAAAAGAAGTAGCTCTTAGACATGCTTTCGCTTATCAGCTAAACCCAGAAAAGCTAGCTCATCGCGAGCTTTGGGCAGGTGGAGAATACCAATGGCGCAGAGAAGGCGAGCATCACCTGTTCAATCCAGAAACTGTTTATAAGCTTCAGCATGCAACAAGGGTTGGTCGCTATGATCTATTCAAAGAATACACCGAACTCATAGATGAACAATCGGAAAAGTTAGCGACTATTAGAGGCCTCCTGACGATAAAGCCCTCTAAAGATGGCCCCATCCCTATAGAAGACGTCGAGCCCTCGAGCGATATCCTCAAACGCTTTTCTACTGGTGCTATGAGCTATGGCTCTATATCTGCCGAAGCACATGAGACACTCGCCATCGCGATGAACCGGATCGGTGGAAAATCCAACACCGGCGAAGGTGGCGAGGACTCAGACCGCTTCACTCCGGACGAAAACGGAGATCTGAGACGATCAGCTATTAAACAAGTTGCATCGGGAAGATTCGGTGTCACTTCGGAATATTTAGTTAACTCTGATGATATTCAAATAAAAATGGCTCAAGGAGCTAAACCAGGAGAAGGCGGGCAACTCCCTGGAGCAAAAGTATGGCCTTGGATCGCTAAAACTCGCCATTCCACCCCTGGCGTTGGGCTGATCTCACCACCACCTCACCATGACATTTACTCAATCGAAGATCTTAAACAGTTAGTTCACGATCTCAAAAATGCCAATCCAGATGCGCGGGTCCATGTGAAACTCGTAGCCGAAGTGGGCGTTGGAACCGTCGCCGCAGGCGTTTCTAAAGCTAAGGCCGATGTTGTTTTAATTTCCGGCCATGACGGTGGTACGGGCGCATCACCTTTAACTTCTTTGAAACATGCCGGAGGGCCATGGGAACTGGGCCTCGCAGAAACCCAGCAAACTTTATTAATCAATGGTTTACGCGATCGAATCGTTGTCCAAACCGATGGTCAGTTGAAAACTGGTCGAGATGTCATTATCGCAGCTTTGCTAGGAGCTGAAGAATTCGGATTCGCCACAGCCCCACTCGTAGTATCTGGTTGCGTAATGATGAGGGTTTGCCATTTAGACACTTGCCCCGTAGGAGTAGCAACTCAAAACAAGGAACTCCGATCTCGGTTTTCTGGAAAAGCAGAGTTCGTAGTCAACTTCTTCGAATACATTGCTCAAGAGGTACGGGAGTACTTAGCTGAGCTCGGGTTTCGTTCCATCGAAGAAGCCGTGGGCAGGGTCGACCGCTTAGAGCCAGATAGAGCTATTTCACATTGGAAAGCCGATGGTTTAGACCTGTCTCCGCTCCTTCACGTTCCCACATCTCCATGGGAACAAACTCGTTTCTGTTCCAAAAAGCAAGATCATGGTCTAGCGAACTCCCTGGATCAAAAATTGATCGAGCTAGCTCAACCCGCATTGCAGAATAAAGAAAAAGTTACCATCAATACGGAAGTACGAAACATACATCGCACCGTAGGGACCTTGCTCGGGCATGAAATAACTAAGATCTACGGCGGGCCAGGGCTTCCTAGAGACACGGTTGAAATCAATATGACCGGTTCTGGCGGTCAGAGCCTCGGGGCATTCATTCCTTCGGGCATGACTATGCGTCTCGAAGGCGACACAAATGACTTCCTAGGTAAAGGACTGTCCGGAGGCCGACTTATTGTCAGGCCACCTGCGTCATCTCATCCCGACTTCGTTGCAGAAGACAACATCATTGCCGGAAACGTCCTACTTTATGGCGCTACCGCCGGAGAAGTTTTTATTCGGGGCATAGTTGGCGAACGATTCTGCGTTAGGAACTCGGGCGCAATTGCTGTTGTCGAAGGGGTTGGAGATCACGCTTGTGAATACATGACCGGGGGGAAGGTAATTATCCTAGGTCCAACTGGGAGAAATTTCGGCGCAGGAATGTCCGGCGGCATGGCCTACGTGTATGACCCTCAAGACATTTTCCACCGAAGCCTTAACACCGAGATGGTGGATTTAGAAGTATTCTTATCTGAAGAGGATACTGAATTCATAAGAGAATTTCTCGGACATCACGCCCTAGAAACCGGTTCCGCTATCGCCGAACAGGTTCTTAAGCGTTGGCACCAAAATAGTAGGCACTTTAAAAAAGTTATGCCAAAAGATTACAGACGAGTTCTCGAGGCAATTAGCAGCGCAGAAGAGCAAGGGCGCAACGTGGAAGAAGCCATCATGGCAGCTTCGATTCGCTAGAAGGACCCCACAATGACCAATATTCAAACCAAATACCGGAAAACACTTACGCATGGCTGACATCAAAGGTTTTTTAAAACACCAAAGGGAGCTTCCGTCTCGGCGACCTGTTCAAATTCGCCTTATGGATTGGAACGAAGTCCACGAGGACTTCAGCGACGAAAAACTTCAACAACAGGCAAGCCGGTGCATGGATTGCGGAATTCCATTTTGCAACAACGGATGTCCTCTGGGCAACATAATTCCTGATTGGAATGACCTCGTCTATCGCGACCGGTGGGAGGATGCTATTGAACGTCTTCACGCTACGAATAATTTCCCAGAATTTACTGGGAGACTTTGCCCAGCTCCGTGCGAAGGTGCGTGTGTCTTGGGCATAAACCAAGACCCAGTTGCGATTAAACAAGTCGAAGTAGCCATAATTGACAAGGCCTGGAAGCTAGGTTGGGTGAAACCTATTCTTCCCACTTCAAAGTCGGGTAAATCCGCTGCTGTAGTCGGTTCAGGACCAGCAGGGCTTGCGGCGGCGCAGCAACTTACTCGAGCCGGCCATGACGTTACGGTTTTCGAGCGAGCAGATCGAATCGGGGGTTTACTTCGTTATGGGATTCCCGAATTCAAAATGGAGAAACAACAAATAGACCGGCGCGTAAATCAGATGGAAGCAGAAGGCACTGTTTTTCGTACAAGCACCGATATTGGGACCGACATCGCCATGGAAACCCTGATGGAAGATTTTGATGCGGTAGTTCTGGCGGGCGGAGCGACAAGAGCACGAGATCTACCGATACCAGGCCGAGAGCTTGTAGGAATTTACCAGGCAATGGAATACCTACCTTGGGCGAATCGGGCCCAAATGGGCGACATGTCCGTCGATGATGTGCCGGTGAATGCTAAGGATAAGAAAGTAGTAATTATTGGTGGTGGTGACACCGGAGCAGATTGTCTCGGGACCGCTCACCGTCAAGGGGCCGAGGATATTCAACAGTTTGAGATCATGCCACAACCTCCCCAAGATCGATTAGCTTCTAACCCGTGGCCAACGTTCCCAATGACCTACAAAATTACTTCTGCACACGAAGAAGGCGGTGATCGGCTTTATTCGGTCAACACTGAAAAATTTTTAGGAGATGACGCAGGCAATCTCCGAGGGCTCGCAGCCCATGAAGTTGAAATGGTAGAAGGCAAATTCCAGAAGGTAGAGAACTCAGACTTCGAGATCGAAGCAGACCTCGTTTTTCTAGCAATGGGCTTTACCGGACCAGAAGACAACGGATTGTTTAGCCAAGTCGGTATCAGCCTTGACGAAAGAAGCAACGTTGTTCGCAACGCAAGCTACGAAACTAATGTTAATAACATTTGGGTCTGTGGAGATATGGGAAGAGGGCAAAGCCTTATCGTATGGGCTATAGCTGAGGGTCGTTCATGTGCTGCAGCTGTGGACTTAGCTCTCTCTGGATCGAGCACTCTTCCTATTGCGATACAACCAACTGACCGGCCATTGTCATAATAATGAAATGCACAATTTAACGACAGATCAGCTGACCTAATTCCGACAAAAAAGACACTGCTGTTCCCAATCCCAACAGGAACGAAGTTAAGGAAACGGGATCACTAAATTAGCCAGCACGGCTTGATCAACCCTGCTTATCAGGTCCGACACTTTCAATATTGAAATGAACCATACATCTTTGATCCGATGCCATTGCCCGTCGGTAGTCATCCCAATCAGGGTGCTCGCCGTTTAGGGTTCTGTAATAGGACACCAGCTGTTCCATTGCCTCTGGCTGGCTGACTACAGTCGCGGTACAAGTAAGTTGAACCCAACGACCCATCCATTTATCTGGGAAGACACAGAGCCATGAAGTCGGCGACCGCCGCAAATTCCATGTCTTTATTGCTGTCTCTCGGGTACTCATTACTATCGTTTCGTCAACTACTGCGAGCGTCACAGGAGACATCTGCGGCGTGCCATCTTTACGTCGTGTCGCTAAAATCGCTCGAGAATTCTCTTTTACGTAATCAAGTCCGGTCGCTATTTCCATACCAACAGCTTATACCGAACACAAAAGCACCTTGTGTGAAATATTGGAACACCATTAGCCACACTCAAATTTTCTGTTCGTATGTCTGAATGCACATATCGGAGCAGTATCTACGCGGCACAAGAGTGCCCGCACGTCTAGCCTGTAAACATGAGCCAACGCTTAGCTAACAAACGAGTCGTTGTTACCAACGCCAATGATTTCATGGGGGCTCCAACCATAGAAGTTTTTGAAGAAGAAGGTGCTGAGGTAATCGCCGACTACTCCAATTTGATGGATAGCGACGCAGCCTCCACTCTTATCAAAATGGTCGGACAAGTTGATGTATTAGTAGTTAATTTAGCTGCGCCTTCCTTCGGGGGAATTCCAACACACGAACTTAATGACGAGAACTTTGCAGAATGTTTTGATGTGATGGTCTACCCGCTACACAGATTAACGAGGGCCGTTTTACCTCAAATGATTGAGCGTAAGGCAGGGAAAATAGTTGTCTACGGCAGCGCCACCGCTCTCAAAGGAATGAAAACACTCGCTGCGTACAGCGCAGCTCGCGGCGCTCAAGTTAGCTATGTTCAATCCGTAGGAATTGAAGTAGCACCGCAGAATATCCAAATGAACCTGATAGCTCAGAACTACGTCGAGAATCCTGACTATTACCCTCATGAGCTTACGTCCCAAGAGAGCTTTAAATCCTCCTTAAAACGCCAAGTGCCTTTAGGACGCTTAGCGACTTCAAGAGAAGATGCTCAACTAGCTGCATTCTTGGCTAGCAATGAGAGTGATTTTTTTGTTGGCCAAGCGATTCCTTTCGCCGGCGGATGGGTCCAGCGGTAACTAATTAATGAGTCGCACCAATAATTCAATAAAAAAACCCGACTCTGCTCGAGGATGGGTGGTCGCAGGCGCCGGCTGCTTAATCAACGCCTGGACATTCGGGATTTTCTACTCATTTGCAACGGCTGTCGGACAAATGGTCGAGGAATTTGATGCAAGCCTTTCCGGAGTAGCTGCTCTGATGGCTGTTACCACATTTTTGTTTTTTGCCTTAGGGATAATAGCCGGTCCGCTAGCCGATAAATTTGGGGCGCGACGCCTTATCGCAATCGGGGCCCTATTCATGGGAGGAGGTCTGTGGTTTACGGCTCAAGCACAGAGTCTCTTAGTCGGCACCATTACCTATAGCCTCGGCGTCGGCCTTGGTATCGGGTCATATCTAGTCCCCATGAGCGTGGCTACCGGAGCCTGGTTCGTCAAACATAGAACTCTCGCTCTGGGAGTAAACACGGCAGGAATAGGGCTTGGCACTCTATTACTCGTTCCGGTTTGCGAGAGACTGATCACCTCGTATGGATGGAGAAATGCGTTTGAAATAATGGGAATCGGCAGCATCGCCATTTATTTCGTTGTTGCTCTTCTTTCGTTTCGCCCCCCTACTCCTCCATCGCCTGTTTCTGCAAGTATCGCAGCAGTTAAAGCTGCAGTAAAACGCATAGTTTTCTGGCGATTATATTTTTCTGGCCTATCCATGTCATTGGCTCTTTTCGTGCCATTCGTCTTTCTTGTTCAATACGCAAAAGAACAAGGGATTTCTTCAAGTACAGCGGCCTTCCTAATCACCTCGCTTGGTTTAGGCAGCGTCTTAGGCCGCCTTGGCCTTGGAATTCTAGGATTGCGTGTTGGTGTACTGCCGTTAGTCGTCTTATGTTTTGCTCTGCAACCTGTCGCTTACACTATTTGGCTACTCGCCGGTGGAAACTATATTCTTCTTCTCGCGTTCGCAGCGCTCTTGGGTGTCGGATACGGAGGCTATGTAGCGCTTAGCCCAGTGGCTGCCGCTGGCATATTTGGGCTTAAAGGCTTGGGTGGTGTTCTCGGAGTTCTGTATACGTCCGCAGGAATCGGCGCCTTGATAGGCCCCATTGCAGCGGGTGCGGTTATAGACGCAACAGGCAGCTACACAATAGCGATCATTGCTTCGATAGTGGTCTCTACCTTGGCCGTCGGCATCGCCCTACCTCTTTGGAAACTCGGAAACGGAAACGCTCAACCTGTCGACAAAAAACCCTTTCCCGTTGCGACGTACGCCCAGCCGTCAGTTTTTTCTGTCACTTACAAATAAATGCTCGCTTTCGAAGCAGTCACTAAAACCTGCAGAGGCTGCTCAGCAACGAATAGTCTTACACAACTGAATAAATTTCGTAGCTAACCCCACCATCGGAACCGAGAGTTCCCTTTCCGATCGCCTGCACATCGTTAAGCCACAGATAACGTTCACCGCCTGTCTCGAACTGAGGAGCGGATGTAACGGTTCCCGTCGCAAGGTTTCCGATTCCCTTATATTGCATGAGAATCGGGACGTCATCATCGGTGATCAACAACAGCCGGACATCTAACTGCATTGTTTTGTTGTTACGACTAGTCACCCAATCTCCGCCAGGCGGAACTACGGTCCCGTTGAGTCGTTCGCCGACAAAGGTCCCTCCGCCTACGCTTGCAACAATTCGAGTTCCTTGAGGGCCGTTCTTCACCACACGGGCCTTATCGGCCACATCTAGGCTCAAAGTAAATAAATGTTCTACATCAAGGGTTTGTTTTGCCATATCACTAGTTTCCCATACAAACACCTGGTTTCGATAGACCCGAGACTGGGATCATGTTTCTCTTAAGTGAAATGCAGTCACTTCGCTGTAACGCCAAGCGTGTGAAATAGAGTCATTACAGCGTCTATTTCGATGCTGATTCTGAGCACCGCCTATCTAGCAATATTCACACAGCCATCACGAAACGCTATCCAGTTCGATTCCGCTCCTTGGAAGTAAACAAAACTGTAATTTAGACAGACCCAAGAAGAAACATATTGGTGAGTGGCCCCTGATTGTTCTCTTCCTAGATCACACTTGCGGCCAAAGCATTTACCCGCATCTAGGGGGCCTAGAATTATTTGTATGGAAGATCTGCATCACGTTCATATCTTTGCCAGCGACATAGAAGCCACAGTTGATTGGTACTGCAAAAACCTTGGTGGCTCAGTGGCCTATGACGGTGACTTTGGGGGTGCCAGAAATATTTTCATAAATATTGGGCAAGGTCGCCTCAACGTCTATGACCAGGAGCCGCGAGGCGAGTTCTCTGGTGCCTTTCACCACATCGGTATTCAAACTGACGATTTAGCTGGCTTGCATGAACGCCTAACCAAAAATGGTGTTGAATTTAGATCGGGTATTCGCGAGTTCGACAACTGGCGATACATCATGTGCCCGGCGCCCGACAATGTGTTGCTTGAACTATTCCAAATTGATATACCAAAAATGGAACCAGGTCTTCAAGCTTTTTTCGCACGCAGCTAATGACAATTTAGTTAAATCGAGCCTGCTGATAATTATCTCGACTGATCTTTCGTTGATCCGTAGGTGCGGATTCTCGAAAGCTCTCTCAACAAAGTTTCTTTCTTGCTTTTCGCTATATCTGCATTTCTTTGCAGCTTCTCAACATCAACCTCTTCATCAGAACCACATCCAAAACACCGGATACCGACGCGGCTAGCACAGACCTCTTCAACGCGCCGAGTGCAGCCAAGTCACCAAACAATAGGCCTCTCTTCGTGGAGGTTCTTGGCGTTAATGCGTGCGGCCGACGAGTGTGCGAGCGAAAACTTCGCCAGTGTGTTCAGCGTGCAATGTGCCCGACGGCACCTGGCAGGTCTCGCCGGCTTTAAAAGTGTGCTTGCCATCTTCAAGTTCGAGGATGAATTCACCTTCGAGGACCAGGAGTTGAGCACCGAATTCGTGAGTGTGTAGCTCGGTTGAGTAACCAGCCAAATAGTTATTCTCACGGGGCTCGTCGCAGCCTTGGGTTGTCAGTAGTTCGCGAAAGTCGTCTTCTGTCATGAAGTGATTCTAGGCCACGACCTGCCTTTAGGGAGTTCCTTTTGTCGTTTTAGACTCTGAGCCCACTGAACACTTTCGCATAGTCGAGCTGGGTCGCTCGAAAAAAGTTCCAGTTGTTGCTTCTCAGCGCACATCGCGAGCACTTGTTTCGAAAGCTCCCGAAGCATCGCTAAGGCACCTCATACTTAAATTTTTAAGATTTCTATTTATGAACCTGCTGTAATGGTCAAGTGGGGGCCTATCGAGGTCATCAAAATAAACGAAGAGGGGATTGACAAGATGCAGACCTGGAATATTGGCGAAGCCAAAATTACCAAAGTTGTAGAAATGGAGCAGATGTGGCCAGGGCAAGCGGTGATACCTGATGCGAACTCTGCAGCGCTGCTCGAGCACAACTGGATCTTGGGGCCCTTTGCCGATCGCGAGAATGGTCGAATGCGACTTTCATTCCATACTTTTTGTATTGAAATTGGTGATGAGAAAATCGTAGTTGACACCTGCGCCGGAAATGACAAGACGCGACCGAATTTTGCCGGACTCAGTAATCTCGACACAGATTTTATGGACAAAATGACCGAAGCGGGGTTTGGTCCAGATGACGTTACCGCTGTGATTTGCACGCACCTTCATGTCGACCACGTTGGGTGGAATACGTCGCTGCGTAACGGTGTTTGGCAACCAACGTTCCCTAAAGCCCGGTATCTGTTTGGCGAGACCGAATGGGCTCACTGGCGCGTGGAACCACAAATTTATGGTGACGTCGTAGGAGACAGCATTCAACCATGTATTGATGCTGGTTTAGCGGAACTTGTCCAAAGCGATATGCAGCTGAATGACGCTATTTGGTTGGAGCCAACCCCAGGTCACACCCCAGGCCACCACAGCGTGCGCATCTCATCCGGAGGAGAGGACGCGATTATCACCGGTGACGTCTGCCATCATCCCATTCAATTCGAATTCCCTCATTGGTCTAGTGAACCTGACGTCGACAAGTCGGCTGCGATTACCATGCGCCGGCGTTTTGCCGAGCAATACTGCGACGATCACACGTTGATTTTGGGAACGCATTTTGGGGGGCCCTCGTGCGGGTACCTCCGGCCCGTCGGTAACTCGTGGTGGCTGGACTCCGCAGGTTTTGCAGATATTGGCGACAATCTACCAACTGGTTAAGTGTCGCCTGGCGACTTGAAGCAACAGGGTCACGGCTTCCATATGGGTGCACGCTCGCTCCCACGAGACAACCGCTTGCGACCTCAACAGCTTTAGTTCTCAGGATCTACGATGGGCAATAAAAGCCGATAACGCCAGAAGCTCCAATGAGCTCGGTTGGAAATCGTAACAATTTCCTAATATCAATCGCTTCCAAAAAGAAATTTAGCAATTTCTTGCTTGCTACATCAGTAAGGTTTACAGAAGAAATGGCTGAATTCGTCGGAATCTACAATGCAGATAGCGGTATTCGAGGAGAGCTAACTTACGCTCTGTTTAAGTTGTCTCGAAAGTCATCATGCTCTTTATGCGAAATAACTCATGGTTGGAACCCGTTTGGCAGAAACACATGGCGAACATCCCGGCGTGACAGCGGTCTTGATCTCACTATGATTCACCGGAATAAGGCATCTGCACAACAATTAGATGCAGTGGAATCATTACCAGCAATACTCAAAAAAACAGACGGCAATTGGTCACAAGTTGTATCCGCAGACCAGCTGCTATCAGCGAAAAATGACTTTACGAAAATATTTGATCTTCTGAATCACTCGTGAGCAGCTAGATTCGCTTCCTATAGTTTGAGCGATAACCACCTGAATTGTTTGTCCTGGCTCGCACCTGCGACCCTTAGATTTCTCTTCTATCGACTACATATCTACTAAGTTAATGCCTAATGAACGGAATCAATTTAAACGATCCAGTTTCTGTTGCAAACCCTGATGCCTATTGGGCGAAATATAGGTCAGATGGCCCCATCCAATGGAGCGAGGCCCACAGGTCATGGGTGATATTAAGCCATTTGGAGCTCAGTGAAGCTTTCAGAGACGGAACGCTTCTATCGACAGATCGAGTTACGCCGCTAGAAAGAGTGGCAGCAAACCGTCCTAGTGCTTTTCAGCAAGTAGTCGAGCTTCTTAGCGGGTGGATGATATTCCGTGATCCACCTATCCACACTCATTTACGTGACCCGATGAGGCATGTTTTCACTCCGAGGAAGGTGCTCACTCTCGAAAAGATGGTAACTGCCGTCGTACGCGAAACCGTCGTCATGCTGCCCGATGAAATTGATGTTCGGCGAGACCTTGCCGGTCCGTTGCCTGCGTTAATTATTGCTAATCTTCTCGGCGTAAATTCCGATGACTTAGACCAATTTTGTCAGTGGTCTGATGACTTAGCGACGATTGTTTTTGCTACTGATCCTCATTTAACGCCACCTGAACTCGCTATGGATGCCGCTAGCCAGTTTCAAGAGTTCTTTGGTGCGCTTATCGACCGTGAGCGAAAACAACCATCAGGAACTCTCTTAACGGCATTAGTAGATGGTGCTGGCACAGAACTATCGGATTTGGAATTGGTGGGAGCCTGCACTCTCATATTATTTGCAGGCCACGAAACCACCAGTTCTTTCTTGATGAACACGCTAGGTCTACTTGCTCAAGACCCGCACCTACTTTCGCTCCTCCGCTCTGCAAACATTGAGAGAGCCGTCGAAGAATTATTCAGGGTTATTGGTCCGACTCGAAGCATGTACCGAAAAGTTGCAAAAACCCATACGCGCCATGGCCAAAAACTTGCTGCAAATGAAAACGTTCTTTTATGCGTTGAGGCTGCGAATCATGATCCCTTAGTCTTCGAAAATCCAGGGACTATAGATTTTTCTAGAAAATTAAACCCTCATTTAAGTTTTGGCTGGGGGCTCCATCATTGCCTTGGCGCTCATTTAGCTCGACTCGAGGCCAGAGTGATTTTAGAAGCTGTTTTAGAGAGAGCGGAAAGGTTTATTCCGCTTACCCCAGTTCCTCCAATCGAAGGCACGGTTATCGCATCCATAGCGAAACCGCTACGAATAAGGTTTGAATAGTCTTAAGTCATTAGTTCTCTGAGACAAAGGGTTTCAAGTTTGGTCTATTAGATAGATTCCCAAACAACTGGAAATCTTGCACTGTCAAGCAAGCTCCCATCCTGATGAGAATGTGAACGTAGGTTCAAATTTGTTCCAGTTCGATCATCATAAACTGCATCATCTCCCGTATACCTTACGGTGTAACCGCGTCGTCGAACACTTGAACGGTTATTCCCACCGGCTCCGTGCACAGCCATTGCGTGAAATGCGTACACATCTCCAGGGTTTAGGTCCCAACTCACAATTTCGTAGTCATCGCGCGATTCTTCTATGGCCGGTATGTCCACATAATCTGGATTACGTTCATACTCGCCATGGCCTGCAGTTTTTCCGAAGGTTTCAGGCTGGTACCAGATATCCCACAAGTGTGAGCCACGGATAAACTCAAGTGCACCGCTATCTAAAGTGACGTGATCTAGCGCTACCCAGAATGACATGATTTGATGGCCACGCACTGGCCAATAGGGTAAGTCGTTATGCCATCGAGTCCGATTCTCAGTATTTGGTTCCTTAACAAACAGCTGATCATAAAATAGATTTACCTTCTTAGCATCAAAAAATTGTGCAGCTAATGCAGGCAGCGGACCGTTCGAGCAAAACTCATTAAACGTTGCATCGCTTTCGCAGATACGCACGTTTCCGTGAAATCCGCCTATGCCATTATCAGGAATGTACCCATGAAAGTATGGTCCTGGTTCGCTGATGTCCTTTTCTATTGCTTGCCTAAGGCGCTCAACCCACTCATCGCTAACCGCTCCTCGAAGCGGCACCACACCATCTTGTTGACATAATTTCAGATCTGATTTAGAAATTTCCAACGCACCCGCCACGCGCAACTCCTTATTAGGGATATCTAGACAGTAGGCCAATAACTTAGAGGACGTTGTTCAGGAGGTGGGATCCGGCGGCCATCTAACTGTCGTAAATTTTCCACGAGAACAATCCGGGTGTCAGCTGGGTCTATAACTTCATCTATTCGCATAGTCCCTGCTGCCTCATATGGTGTTGTCACGTTAGAGATTTCTTCGACTAATCGATGTTTCTCAGCTTCAGCTTCATCGACCCCGAGATCAGCAAGACGGGATGCATATGCCACGTTCACACCAACTTCCGGGTCCATGAAACCTATTTCTGCGCCCGGCCAAGAGTAAAGCCCTGACGAACCAAGACCTGAACCATTCATTGCCGGAAACGCTAAGCCGAATCCTTTGCGTAAAGTAACCGTCAAAGTAGGTGTAGACATATTCGAAAGAGCTTCAACAAAGCGTATTGCAAGAGACAAAATTCGGTTGTGCTCCACTGCTTTTCCGACCATAAACCCCGGTACGTCCATCAAAAAAATAACCGGCAGGTTAAAAGCATCGCAAAGACACATCAGGCGGATGGCTTTTCGGCATGCATCGGGATCGAGAACCCCAGCATTAAACATCGGGTTGTTTGCTATTACACCGACCGAAAATCCATCTAGCCGCCCTAAACCGGTGGTTAGGTTCCGTGCATAGCCCGGCTGTAGCTCCATAAAAGATCCAGCATCAAAAAGAGTCGAACAGAAGCGTCGCATATCGTAACCGCGCGTTCGTTTGGAGGGAACTAGTCCAGCTAGTGAGTGATCTGGAGTCATATCTGCTCTGCTGTCGAGCCTCGCCGAAACTGACCAGGCATTCTGGGGGAGATAGGACAACCAGCGTTGAATAGCCTCGTAAGCTTCATCGAAAGTTTCGACGCCTAGGTCGATCTGGCCGGTGATCCGAGAATGAACGTCTACTCCTCCAAGCTCTTCGAACCCAATCACTTCGCCCGTAGCAATTTCGAAGACTCTCGGGGAAGTCACGGCAAGAACGGAACCTCGAACTTGCACAACAAAATCTGAGAAAGCCGACTGGAAAGAAGAACCACCAAAACTTTGTCCAACTATCGCTGTTGCCATCGGTATCTGTCGTCGCCGTCGCGAGACCGAAAGCGCCGGAGCAACATCGGCGATGCCTTCTGCTCCAATAAGGTCCGGGATTCTTCCACCGCCTGTCTCTCCTATGTAAACGTATGGCATCCCACGTTCCAGTGCTCTTTCATACAGCCGCCCAACTCGGCGGCTTCCAACTATCGCAGAAGATCCTTTTTTGACAGTTATGTCATCGCCAGCGATCGCAACTGGTTTGCCGTTTATCATCCCCTCCCCTCCGACTTTGCCGTCGCCTGGAGTATTCGATCGATCTTCTAACCGCATGGAGCGACTGAAAGTTCCTAACTCGCGAAAAGAACCTTCGTCCAAAACACCGTCTATGTGATCACGAATAGTCGGTACTCCCTCAGACTTCATCTTCGCAACTTTTGCTGCTCCGCCCATATCTTCTCGCACTCGTCGTTGACGCTCGTGCAAGTCAGCTACAGGGTCAAAGTTTTCTCCCTCAGCTTCATTGTTAGTCATAACTCATCCTCTATCGATCAAGACTGTTCATTTCAAACAACCGGGCCAGACACATCAGATACCTTAGCCAAAGCATTACGAAACAACCCAACACTCAAAATTTGCCTCTTCGAATAGAGAAGCTGCCGCCGACATGTTTGCTAATAGACCGAGGCGCCAGCCAGCAACGCATCGCATCCTTACACCCATGCAATTGAGCCGAATCAGAACTCAATCGCAACAGAGAACTAGGCGCTATCTATCTGGGTCTGCGCCAAGAATTGATTGATACAAAATTCACTGTAGCGATGACTTCGGGTAACACCGAGATGACATTATGTCGCATCGACATGCTCAAAGAACTTTCGCTCCACCAGGCGCAACCTGTTGGAATAACTAATCTATTCAAGGAACTTAGCCGCGAGCCTTGAAGGGGTTTTCCAGCCGCCTGCTAGTCTGATTTTAGGGACCTCGAGATTTATTACAGCGAGCCTCTCAATATTGATGCCGCCGGGGGTGCGATGTTATCGAAATTTCGTGTTTTGGATTTATGCGATAACCATGGGGATTTTGCAGGATTTTTACTTGCCCAAATGGGCGCAGAAGTAATCGCTGTCGAGCCAGCAGGTGGTCAAAGTTCACGACATACAGGCCCTTACGCTGATGGTGTAGAAAGCAGCGAAACGTCCATACCTCATTGGGCCTACAACCGTGGCAAAAAATCTGTTGTGATTTCGGACCCGACAGAACTAGAAACCCTAGCTTTTTCGGCAGATGTATTAATCGAATGTGGCGTCTTCGAACTTGATTTAAACCACCTTAGGGAACTAAACCCTTCCCTTATAACCGTGTCAATTAGTCCTTTCGGAGCCACCGGCCCAAAAGCAAACTGGCTAGGGACAGACCTGACACTCAGCGCTGCTGCTGGACCAATGTCTCTCAACGGATACAAAGATCGCGCTCCAGTCCGTATCTCCGCTCCTCAAGTTTGGGTGAACGCTGCATCGGAAGCTGCTTGCGCTGTGCTGATAGCTCTAACTCACCAACAAAGTTCAGGGCAAGGACAGCACATCGACGTCTCTGCTCAAGAAGCTATGATGCTCACTGCACAGGGTTGGTTATCTCCTTCCCTATGCAACAATCCTCCTGCTCAGCGGAGCGGCGGCGGCCTGGAACTACTCGGTAAAGTGAAATTCCGGTTTGTTTACGAGTCCAGTGATGGGCATGTCACAATCACATTTCTGCCAGGAGTTTTGGTCGGCCCATTCACAAACCGGCTAGTCGCTTGGATCAATTCAGAAGGCGGACTCGATGACGATCTTAGCGACATTGACTGGTCCACCTTATTAGATGACTATGAGCTAGATGACGTTAGCGAACTGTGTAACCGAACAGCTGCCTGCATCGCTAATGTTCTCAAAAAGTACTCTAAGGCAGATTTATTTTCGTTGGCGCAATCTGAGAAATTTTTACTCATGCCCGTCATTACGCCCTTAGATGTTGTTGCTTCAGACCATTATCAGGAGCGTCAGTTCTGGGACGAAGTGCACGTTGACCAGATAGACAGGACAGTCAAATTTCCTGGGCGTTGGATGCATAGCAGCGATACTGGTCTAAAAAAACTCGGTCGACCGCCGAAGCTTGGAGAACACACCGCTCTCATTTTGTCAGAAAAGCCTAGACCGCCCAGAGAAACCCAAAAAAGAGATGCTTCGATACGGCCCTTCGAGGGTTTAAAAATTTTAGACTTTACCTGGGTATACGCCGGACCCTTCGCTACCAGACTATTTGCCTATTACGGCGCCACGGTCATACGAGTTGAATCTCAAACACGTCCTGATCAAGTTCGCACTTCAGGTTTGATGCGCGATATGGATAATGATGGCCCCGAGAACAGTCACCAGTGGCACTCTATTAACGCTGACAAACTCAGTTTGCAGCTGAACTTGAAGGTTCCAGAAACGCGGCAAGTAGTTCTTGATTTGGTGCGCGAGTGCGATGTTGTCATCAACGCTTTTTCGCCGGGCGTACTTGAACGCGTTGGCTTAGCAACTCAAGATCTTCTATCCGTTAATCCAAAGCTGATTATTATGTCCACGACTCTTTTCGGCCACACCGGACCATTATCGCCGATCCCAGGTTTCGGCAATATGGGTGCAGCAGCTGGTGGCTATTACGAGCTAACAGGCTGGGCTGACCGGCTACCCGCTGGACCATTTCTTGCGTATACCGATGCCACCTCGCCGAGATTAACTGCGGCGGCGTTAATGGCTGCGTTGCTTCAACGAAAGATAACCGGGAAAGGTCAGGTGCTCGATTTCAGCCAAGCGGAAGGCGGAATACATTTCTTGTCTGAAGCAGTTATAGATGCTTCGATAAACGGCACAAACCAGACCAGAATGGGTAACGCTGACACTCGATATGCCCCGCACTCTGTATATGCATGCGGACCTGCAGACTCTGACCAGTGGATCGCTATCGCTTGCGAAAGTGATAGCCAATGGGCTTCCCTGTGCGAATTGTTGAAACGACCTGACTTAACTTTACTCAGTGTTTCAGAACGCTTAAATCGTGAGATTGAACTAAACGAACTAATTTCTGTATGGACGAAAAATCAAAACCCAGAATTTCTTCAAGAGCTACTTCAAACGAAAAAAATTCCGGCACATCAAGTACAAAATAGTCCCGAAGTAATTAGAGACCCTCAGCTTGTACACCGTGACCATTTCCATCAGGTGCCGCACCAGATATACGGGCACACTTGGGCAGAACAGTACGGTTTTAGGCTCTCCAAAAATGATGGAACCCCTCGACTGGCTGGTCCACTCTGGGGCGAACACAATTTTGAGATACTCAGCGAACTACTTGGATATAGTTCAGATCAGATAGCGGAACTTGCCATTGCGGGCGTCTTGGAATAAAGATTCCGAGAATATTTGTATCAGTGAGAAAGCCGCGAACGAAGCTCGTGCATGGCAGATGCACCTTCTTCACCTGACATCCATGTGATGAAGTCGCGTCTACCTCGATTTCTAAACATAGGTGTTGCAAATGTTGTGGCCCACCATTGAAGTGGCTGCAAAGTCCATTCCATATCTTGGTTCCAGTCATGAAACGAACGAGCTTGCTCTTCTGCACGGAAGAGATTCATTCCGCCTCACCTAAAAGGCCGATTGGCTGCATCGCCACCAACAGGGCTGCGCGTGTACCCAACAATTGTGTCCGGGTCGACAAGTAAAATTTCTTCATCTTTCATCTCGATAGTTAACGGCTCACCTCCCAATAAACAGGGAGCTTCTATTCGAACAGTTTTTCCGGGAAATAACCAACGGCATGCTAAGGCTTCAAAACCGCACTGGGCAAACCATTTTTGTTCACCATCAACACTAATGCGGTATTGCGTAGGCTGATTGTTGAATGGTGGGAACGAAGCAATGTAGTCAGTTTCCGGGTGCATCCATCCTGGAGTTAGCTCAACAATTTTTTGTATTCTGCCTAACGCTTCGTTTGGGCTAATCCCGATTAAGGTGCTTAGCTCCGCATAATGCGGAACAACACCTGTCCTAACCACTTCGCTCATTAGCGTTTCGTATGCTTTGTCGAGTTCAGCGAGACTAAATTCCATAGTTCCTCTTTCGTTAGCATCAGTGCCACTATAAACCAAAAGTTCCCGGACAAAATTGGGGTTTTCCCCGATAAAAAGGGTATGGACTTAATGCACAAAACAAGGGCAGCTATCTACCTGCGGGTATCAACAGAAGAACACCGTGAAGGTGAAGTCAGGTCTTATGAGCGGCAGCGCAGCGGCTCA
>Ga0308018_10000040_pt1 | contig 65922 bp, 57 predicted proteins | sample Neamet282_FD_203130 | JGI IMG/M metagenome (GOLD analysis project Ga0308018, IMG submission 203130) | Marine microbial communities from water near the shore, Antarctic Ocean - #282 | ecosystem: Environmental > Aquatic > Marine > Unclassified | place: Southern Ocean | collected 2014-10-01
GCCAGGCTCTCTGCCATCTGCATCCTCAGGTGCTGATTCGCGCTCACGCCGCCGCCTAGCACGACTCGGGCACAGCCGGTCTCCTCGACAGCCCTCATCGTCTTGGCAACGAGCACGTCCACTGATGCGGCCTGAAAAGACGCAGCAATGTTGGCCTTCTCGGCCTCCAGGTGATCGGCTCCGCCCTCCGCCTCGATCGCCTTGGTCAGTTCCACGACAGCCGTCTTCAACCCACTGAATGAGAAGTCATAATAGTCGTTCCCGTCGGGCGCCTGATTGCCCCGGAGCATGGGTCGCGGAAGACGATGGGCCTTGCCGTCACCTTTGAGGGCGAGCCGCTCGATCGCAGGACCGCCGGGATAGGGGAGCCCAAGCAACTTCGCAACCTTGTCGAAGGCCTCCCCCGCAGCGTCATCCCGGGTCTGACCCAGCAGGCGGTACTCCCCCCACTCAGCCGCATGAAGTAGCAGAGTGTGCCCCCCCGACACGAGGAGTGCTACGAACGGCGGTTCGGCCTCCGGCTGCTCAAGCGACGGAGCGAAGAGATGCGCTTCCATGTGGTGGACGCCCACCCAGGGACGATCGAGGCCATAAGCAACGGCCTTGGTCCAGCACACACCCACCAGCAACGCTCCGATCAGTCCTGGGCCAGCGGTGACCCCGAAGACATCGATATCCTCAAGCGCAACACCCGCCTCCCGCAACGTCTGATCGACGACCGCGTCCACCTTCTGGAGATGCGCGCGCGCGGCTAGTTCTGGGACGACGCCACCGTACACCGCATGGACGTCTTGGGAGAGGATGACGTGCCCGAGAATCCGGTGGCCTCCGTCGAGCACTGCGGCAGAGGTTTCGTCACAGGATGTTTCGAGACCCAGAACCAGTGGACCCGGCGAAGAGATCGTCACCTCTCGCTCCTGCCGTCGTCCGACCCTCCGTCGGGCCCCTCTCCCTCCGGACTGCCCCAGTCTTGGTCGATCACACGGCGAACGGTAATGCGTTCGGGTTCAAGGGCCGCGGTCACCAACGCGGGCACGCCATCAATTTGAACTCGAACGAAACGTTCTTCACCCGGCATCATGCCCAGAAGAAGATCAGTTGGAACCCAGACTCGGAGACGCGATGGGTCTAGTGCGGTTACGATGCTGCGCGCGCCCATTACCCGGACCTGAATCGTGGCCGGATCAGCGACGACCGCCGCCTCAACCGGATTCGCGACGGCCTGCACGGTGATCCCGTCGAGCACTCTTTCAATTAAGCCCTCGACGCGAATGCCCAGCGACGCCGTCGGAGGGACGACTGAGGAGCCGAGAAAGCCCGATGTGTCTAAGGCCACGGCAAACACGCCGGACCGACTGATCGACGACAAATCGAACGGTTCGAGGATGAGCGAATCGAGACCTTCGAGTCTGCTCTGCGGCCCGCGTACCCGCACCAGCTGAGGACTCAACTCGATGTCGGCAGCCATCCCAAGGTGATCAGGCACTCGCCCAGCGAGCCTCATAGCAACTGGGATCATTCTGACCTGCGCTTCTTCGAAGGTCACCCGCACAGTCGCAGGAGAAATCGACTCGACAGTCAGTCCAGATCGCTGCCCGAGCTGCACCCACTCACGCCGCAGGGTTATGAGCGTATCGCGAGCACCGATGGTCCCAATGGGAACGCGGATGCTCGTGCCTTCCCTAGCCAGGCTGATGATCTCTCGAGCGGGCCCACCCAACCGCAGCTCAACCGTTGCTGGTGCAGATGCGCCGGAAGTGGTCCAAGCGGTGTCCAAGACCTGAATACGGACCGGGACCGCCTCGAAGGTCTCCTGATTCGTCGGCTCGGTCTGGACGAGCGCCCAGAGGAAGATGGACAGCCCGAGGGCAGACACCTTCAGACGCCAGTTGTGCACAAGCGTCTGAGATCGGCTGGTCACCGTGCTAGTCCGCGCTAAGGAGCCTGCGAATCAGCTCCTCGTTCTCGGGCGCATCCCACGTGGTCTCGCCGGCGACCTTCTTGTGGATGATGCCGTCTTTGCCGATGAGAAAGCTCTCCGGCACGCCCGTAGTCTGGTAGATGCGCTGAATGTTGCCCGATGGATTGTGCAGGATCGGGAATGTGAGACCGAGCGACGTCGTGAACTCAGCCAAGTTCCCACCCGCGCGCCCCCCGATATCGCGTTGCCCAAAGGGCGCATCAACGCTGATCGCCAGAATTTCGAAATCCTCGCCATCGAGCGCCTCGTAGAGACGCTGCATCGAGGGCATCTCAACCACGCACGGACCACACCAGGTCGCCCACACGTTCAGGAGCAGGACCTTGTCCCCGAGGTAGTCACTGAGGGCCACTTCGTCGCCGGCCATATCGACCACGAGGAAGTCCGGCGCGACGCTGCCGGGCAGCACGGGTTGGTAGTTCTCCCGCCCCACCCACGCGAAAGCCACCATAGCAGCAACGCCGACGATGGCCCACAAGTAGGGCGAGCGGACGAACCAGCGCGGGAGTAAGTGCATGCTGTAGCTGCTACGAATTTCGGGGGTCATTGTTCCGTCTCGAGACCTCGTCTGCCAACCTTCAAACGCACGCCGCTTCCCCGTTGCAGTTCCGTGTCCGCTACCGGTTCCTGTTCGACGATGATGCCCTGATCACGCCCAAAGCGGAACACTTCCTGCACGTCAGCCACCACGAGTCCAAGCGAGTCGAGCAGCGCCTCTGCTTCAAGCTGCTCGAGACCGAGCACCAGCGGCATGGGAACAACGGGCGGGCCCGTGCTCACAACCAGACGAACCTGCGCCGGCAGGGCGACGATACTGTCCGGAGACGGAGAGACCTCGATTACCCGTCCCCGTGGTGCATCCGCCTCTGCAGTGTCGACCGATACGACGAAGCCGCTCGTCTCAAGGACAACCCGAGCTCGTGACTCGTCCAGCCGCAGAACATCGGGGACGGACCGCATCTGGGGGCCCATGCTGATCGTGACGCGGACCAGTGTCTCTGGCGTCGCAACCTGCGTCGGCAGCGGAGACTGCCCCAGTATTAGCCCTGCGGCGACGGACGGGTGTCGAAGGGAGTCGACGATACCCATCTCGAGGTTGGCCCCTGCCAGCCGCTCGCCGGCAGTAGCGAGGCCCATCCCGCGAAGATCAGGCACCTCAAACAGATCTCCAGGTGGCGGCGGCGCAGGGAACAGAACCTGAGTCGAGACCAGATAACCGAAGCCTCCGCCGATGACTGCGATGCCCACAACCGCACCGACCAGCTTGCTCCCGGCCAGCCCCACCTTCCCCACCCTGCGAGGCACTGAAGAGGCATTGTCCGCATTCATGCTCGATTTCTCTGCTGTAACCGCAGACGTGTTCTCCGACATGGGTGCGGCGAACCCGATGCCCTCAGGCTTCTCCGCAGACTCCTGCGAGCCCATATCGTCAGATACATTCTGCTTTTTCGTTCGCCGGCGTCGATTGCGGCCCAGCGAGTCACCGAGTTTCATGACACCCTCCGGAGACGGGCGGCGAACGCACCATCGAACTCCGTGTCCTGGGGAAGGACGACCAGCGTGCCGTCCTCTGCTTTCATCGATGCAGGAACCACCCCGCTGTCCTCGATTGAGAAATCCACCCGGTCGGAGAGGAATGCCTCAACCACCGCTTCGTTCTCTTCCGGCTCAAGCGTGCACGTGGAGTAGACGACCAGTCCACCAGGGCGCACGCAGTCGGCGGCCGCTGCGAGCATACCGCCCTGCAGGGCAGCCATCTCGTTAATGGAGTCCGGGCTCAGCCGCCAGCGTGCGTCCGGGTGCCGAGCCAGGGTTCCGGTTCCTGTACACGGAGCGTCGAGTAGCACGACATCAGCGCCCAACACCGGAGGGTGCAGGGCATCCGCCACGACGAGCGCCATCGGGTGCCCCACGCGGTGGGCGTTGTCTTTCAGCATGCGAAGACGCGACTCCGAACGATCGGCGGCCAGGATAAACTCCGGGCGGGCGGGCAGAGCGAGCACCTTGCCGCCGGGTGCCGCACAAAGATCTGCAACCATCGTGCCGGATGGAACATCCGCATACACAGAAACGAGATTGGCTGCCGGATCCTGAACAATCGCAGGGGCTGCTGCAGCCAGAGCGCCGCGGACAGAAACACCGTCCTGCAGCCTTAGGCAGAAAGCTCCCCGCCCAGCCGCAGTGGCTTCGAATCCAGCGGCTATCAGCCGCTCTGTCGTCTGATCCAGGTCGCACTCGAGCGGGACGATATGGGTAGCCGGACGCCGGTTGTTCGCGATCACCAAGCGCCGGACGTCATCGGTGGACCATCGAGCGAGCCACCGGTCAATCAGCCAGCGCGGGTGCGAGCCCCAGCGTTCCAGATAGCCAGCAAAGTCGTCGTGCTCTGAGGGGAAGCGGTCCGGTCCATCCCCCGCAGCGGCAACTTTACGGAGGACGGCATTGGCAAACCCCGCGGGCGGCCCACCCACTGCCTCTTTGATCTGATCCACCGTCTCGGAAACCCCCGCGTACTCGGGGACACTGCCCATATACAAAATCTGATAAGCGCCAAGACGGAGGAGTTCGAGAACCTTTCCGTCGACCGACTCCAGACCACGACGCACATGGGGTGCGATCAGGTGGTCCAGTCGACCGCGAAGTCGTGTGACTCCGTAAGTCAGCTCGTGAGCAAAAGCCCGGTCCCTAGGCTCCAGACTTCCGGCAACGGCATTGAACGCGCGATCGAGTCGCCGACCGCGTTCTGTTTCGAGGCGAATGAAGAAGGCCGCCGCGCGGCCCGGAGAGGTCCGGCTCAGTCGAGCATTCCAGCAGTCGGAGAAGATGGAACCGCGATTTCACGCGAGGGCATGCGCCCGGCAAGATAGGCGAGCCTGCCCGCCAGGGTCGCGTGCTTCATCGCGTGAGACATGCACACCGGATCATCAGCAGTCGCCAACGCGGTGTTCATCAGCACGCCGTCGACACCTTGTTCCATCGTGATGCAGGCGTGCGAAGCAGTGCCGACCCCGGCATCGACGATCACCGGCACTTCAAGTCGATTCTTGATCTCGCGAATGAAATAGGGGTTCACCACACCGAGCCCGCTGCCGATCGGAGAAGCAAGAGGCATGACAGCCGCGCACCCAGCGTCCTCGAGTCTGAGGGCCGTGACCAAGTCATCGTTGGTATAAGCCATAACCTTGAAACCCTCATCGGCGAGAATTTTCGCCGCTTCCAGCGTAGCCTGGACGTCAGGGAGCAATGTCTTCTCGTCGCCGATCACTTCGAGCTTCACGAACTCGTTGAAGCCCGCAGCCCTGGCGAGTCGTGCATATCGAATCGCGTCCTCAGCAGTGTAGCAGCCCGCGGTGTTGGCGAGCAGAAAAAACTCGTCCGGGCTGAGGTGATGCAGGATGGCCTCTTCCTTCGTGCGGTCGAGGTCGACCCGGCGCACGGCGACGGTCACCATCTCGGTACCGGCCGCGCGAATGGCGTCGACCATGATCTCATTGGTCTCGTACTTCCCGGTGCCCACGATCAGTCGAGAGGTGAATTCAACTCCCCCGATCGTCAAAGGACCATCCAGAGCCCTCGCTGCGTCGATCATCGCTTCGGTCATACTTTGCGCATCTTCATCCACCGCCCACGAAGTGAACGAGTTCAAGGGTGTCGCCTTCCGACACCGCGTGGTCCTGATAGCTGTCTCGCTCAATGATGTCGCGGTTCAGTTCAACCACGACCATCCCCGGGTGGAGCTCCAGAGACTCGAGAAGGGAGTGCACGGTGAGGCCCGTCGAAACCTCACGCTCTTTCCCGTTGAGCTGAACCTGAATCGTGTTCGTTTGCGTCACACCTTTACTCCGTGCTGGCTGAGGACCGAAATGTACTCTGCAACGGCCTCCACGGGATCCGGTGCGTCCCAGATGCCGCGAATCACTGCGACACCGTAACACCCCGTGCCCATGACTTCGGTGACTCCGGCCGGATCGATTCCACCGATACCAATGACCGGTGTGCCCATCGCTGCCTCAACCAGTTCGCCCAGAGCGACTGCTCCGATACCAGCTGTCCCCGGGTGTGATTGCGTCGCATAGACAGGACCTGCGAACAGGTAGTCTGGCGCTCGCTCCACCGCGGCCCAGACCTCCTCCTCGGAATGTACCGATACACCCACGGACACACCCTCACCTACCACTCGCCGCGCATCTCTCACGTCGAGCGAGCGCCGTCCAAGATGTACTGCCGGGAGTCCCAGAGCCTTGGCGACATCGAGACGATCGTTCGCCACGACCCAACCGTCGCTCTTCTCCGCGACCACCTGGAGCCGCGCCGAAGCTCGGAACACCTCCGCACCGGAAGCGCGGGGGCCGCGAACATGCAAGGCGACGTTCGAGCCACCCATCGACAGGATCGACTCCGCTACGGACGGCCATTCATCTCTGGCGAGCGCATCATCGTCCGTCACGATGTGAAGTCGGGGGATCAGGGTCGAAGCCGCCATCGCCGGTGGCCCGTCACCGCGCGTCACTCGAAGCGCTGGCCCGGCTCGATGCCACGGCCGTTGATCCAGTCCGAGATCGTCATCCGGCGCTTGCCGGGGGGCTGTCCTTCATGGAACGAAACGCCGCCGGAGCTAGTCGCGACCAGAACGCCGTCCTCAACCGATGCTCTCAGTACCGTTCCCGGACTCACATTGAGTTGCGCGGTGCGGGGGCCACCGTTTGTCGACAGTCCGCCAGCCTCGAGCGACTCAACGTCCTCTCCTGACCAGACAGCCGGACGAAACAGTTTCACCGGAGCATCCGCCAGCATCGACCACGCCCCAGGCACCGGGTCCATTCCCCTTGCATGGCCGGCGACCTCAGCAGCCGGACGGTTCCAATCGATTCGTGCTACCGCCCGATTCACCTTGGGAGCGAACGTCGCCAAGGTGTGATCCTGCTCGACCTCTTCGGCGGCGCCAATACTCATCAGGGCAAGTGCCTCGACTAAGGCCGCCGCACCGAGCTCGGACAGGCGAGTCGTCAGGTCTCCGGCGGTCTCGTCCGAGAGAATAAGCTCCTCGACTCGATGGATCATGGCGCCCGCATCCATTGCCTTCACCATGCGCATGACGGTGACACCGGTCGTCTGATGACCGCGTGCGATCGCCCAGTTGATCGGGGCCGCCCCGCGAAGCTCGGGAAGCAGGGAGGCGTGCACATTGATCGACCCGAGGCGCGGAAGTTCCAACACCTCGGTGGTAAGAATGTGGCCGTATGCGACGACGACAGAGATATCCGGCTCAAGCGCCCGAACCTCCTCGATGAATTCTTGCGTTTTCGGAAGGTCCGGCGTCAGGACGGGGAAGCCCTGCTCGATGGCCACTTCCTTAATCGGTGACGGACGAAGCCGGCGTCCACGCCCCGCAGGGCGGTCGGGCTGTGTCACCACTCCGACGATCTCGAAGCCCTCGCCGTCTATGGCTCGCAGCGACGGAACCGCAAAAGCTGGCGTGCCCCAGAACAGAATCCTCACGAGCGGCTCACGCCTCCTCGGCCTCCAGTTTCTTCCACTTCTTCATGAGCATGCGCCGCTTCAAGGGACTCACTCGATCGACGAAAAGAACTCCGTTCAGATGATCGATTTCATGCTGGAGAGCCCGACCGAACAGTCCATCGGTTTCGATGATGATTTCGTCCCCTTCGGGATCACGACCCTCGACTCTGACTTCTGCGGGCCGCTGAACGGTTTCCTCGAGGCCTGGAATTGAAAGACATCCCTCCGATTGCTTCGCCGTCTCGTCACTGGACCACGTCACGACCGGGTTCACCAGAGCGACGCGTTCGAAATCCTCGTCTTCGTCATCACTGTCAGGGCGACGAAGGTCCACGACGATGATCCGAAGTGGAAGGCCGATCTGAGGTGCGGCCAGACCGATGCCGTCGGCATGGTACATCGTCGCGTACATATCGCGCACCAGAGACCGGAGATCGTCGTCAAAAACCGTGATCGCCTCAGCCTCCGTCCGGAGAACCGGATCGCCCATGAGGACGATATCCCGAATCATCCTTTTTTCGGCTCTCCATAAACGTCGAGGACGGAAGCCACACGGCTCCGGTCGACGGTCAGGCGAGTGTTCTCACCCGTCTTGATGGTGAGGCGCTTCTCTTCCACGTGGACGACCTTCCCGATAATCCCTCCGTTCGTCACGATCTCGTCGTCCTTCTTGATCGACGTGAGCATGTCTTCGACGCGGGATCGCTCTTTCGCCTGCGGGCGAAGGAGCAGGAAGTAGAAGATCGCAAAGATCGCGACCATCTGAGCGAGGAAGATCATCGAGGAGTTGCCACCCTCCCGCGGTACAGCAAAGAGCAAATTGAGCGATATCAAGCCAAACTCCCTTCGTTGCGATAGCGTACGAGCCACTCGCTGCTCCAGCTCGTAAAGCTCCCGTCGCCTACACGGCGGCGGGCCTCTTCACCGAGGCGAACCAGAAAGCGGAGATTGTGAATCGAGACGAGACGTACCGGAAGCCATTCGGACGAAACAATGAGATGGCGGAGATACGCTCGATCATACCGTGAACAAGTGTAACAATCACACCCGGGGTCGATCGGCCGGGTGTCCTCTCTGAACCGAGCGGCCCTCAAATTGACCTGGCCTTCCTCGGTCGTCCAGGCAGTTCCGTGACGGGCGTTCCGGGTCGGAGCAACACAATCAAAAAGATCGCACCCGCGGGCTACCGCCTCGAGTAGATCGTCCGGATAGCCTACACCCATGAGATAGCGCGGACGATCTCTCGGGAGAACACCGTCGAGCACTTCGAGAACGCGCCACATATCCGTCTTGGCCTCGCCCACGCTCAGCCCCCCGATGCCGAAGCCGGCCCAGTCCCCGACATCCATGAACTGACGAGCGTGCTCGCGACGCAGGTCGTCGAAGACATTGCCCTGGAGCACCGGTAGCAACGCCTGTTGCGGCACATCCCTCTCCGATTCGATCTCGCCGAAGCGGGCCCGGCATCGTTCCAGCCAGGCAAGAGTTCGGCGGTTCGCTTCTTCAGCCGTGGCTCGGTCACACCCACCGGGCGGGCACTCATCGAACGCCATGATGACGTCGGCGCCAAGCGTCCGCTGGACGTCCATGACAGACTCCGGCGTGAAAGAGTGCTTCGAGCCATCGATGTGGCTCTGGAAGTCGACGCCCTCATCATGGATCTGCCGGATATCGGCCAGTGAGAAGACCTGGTACCCGCCCGAGTCAGTGAGAATCGGCCCGTCCCAGCGCATGAAGTCGTGCAACCCGCCCAGCTTCTGGACCAGTTCGTGCCCCGGACGCAGGTAAAGGTGGTAGGTGTTCGCGAGCACCATACGGGCCTGCAGCGCGCCGACCTCCTCCATGATCAGACTTTTCACCGTCCCGGCGGTGCCCACCGGCATGAATGCCGGGGTCGGCACGTCACCATGGGGCGTGGTAAACGTGCCTGCGCGTGCAGAGCCGTCCGTCGAGGAGAGTGTGTAGTCGAACATGGGCGGCAATCTAGCAGCTTCGGACTTGGCCCATTACCGGCCGGGCGGCAGCGCCATCGCATCGCCGTAGGAATAAAAGCGGTACGCGTTGAGCACTGCCTCTCGATAGGCCCCCATCGTCGCCTCATAGCCCCGGTGCGCGGCGACGAGCATGAGAAGCGTGGAACGTGGCAGATGGAAATTCGTGATCAGCCCATCGACGACGCGGAAGTCGTAGGGCGGTCGGATGAACAGCCGGGTCTCGCCAGAGCCCGGGGTCACACGTCCGGCCGCATCGGCACATGATTCGAGCGTGCGAACTGACGTCGTACCGACCGCCCACACGCGTCCGCCTCGATCGCGGGTCTGGTTGACGGCGTCAGCCGTCTGCTCCGAAAGAGTATACGACTCCGCATGCATCGGGTGGTCCGCCGGATGGTCCACCTCGATGGGTCGGAAGGTGCCGATACCGACGTGAAGCGTGACCGACGCAAACGCGACCCCACTCGCCTGGATTCGGCGGAGGAGATCTTCCGTGAAATGGAGCCCCGCGGTTGGGGCCGCGACCGAACCCGGCGTTCCGGCGTAGACCGTCTGGTAGCGCTCCCGGTCGACCTCGTCGTCGGAGCGTTCGATGTACGGAGGAAGAGGAATGTGGCCGTGTCGTTCCAATGCTTCTTCCGCCGACATGGCGGTGACCAGTCGTACCACTCGGTTGCCTGACGGAGTCGTCGACAGGATTTCCACAGTCAGATCATCCGCGATAGTCACGGTCCTGCCCGGCTTCAGCTTTCCTCCCGGGCGAACCAGCGCCTCCCAGACATAGCTGTCATCGCCTGTCTGGCGGATCAGGAATACCTCCGCCGCCGCACCGGTCGGCTTCCGCCCGAGAAGGCGCGCGGGGAAGACTCGACTCTCGTTCGCAACGAGCAGGTCACCCTCGGCAAACAGACCGATGACATCCGGGAACCGACCGTGACCGACAGAACCGTCGGACCCGAGGGTCAATAGCCGGCTGGCGTCACGCTGTTCGGCCGGATACTGAGCGATCAGTTCGGTGGGGAGTTCGTAGTCGTAATCGGATACGATGGAGCCATCAGGCTCACGACCCTTTCCTGCTCCAGAGATCATCTCGAGACGTCAGCCCTGATCGCCTTGATCCACGGCTTCGATCCCACCTGGCGTGACTCGGAAGCGCCGCACGACCGGCTCGGTCGGGCAACACATCACGTCATCGGGACCGTGTTCAGTCAGGTGAAGCTCGGCCGTGTCGTCGTCCAGTGTCATGGCTCGAACCCCGACACGGTCTCCCAGAGCGACTGCTCCCTGCCACTGCCAGGCCGCTGAGCCGGGAGTCAGCTCGAAAAGGGCGAACTCCATGAATGTCCCGCTGCCTCCACCCGACACCCATGCGACGGCCAAGGCCTCGGTGCTCTCGTCACCGTCTGGGTCACCTTCGATCACCCAGTCCGTAATGCCACCGCGCGCGATGACCACGTCTCCCTCGACGGCCTCCCCTTCGCCTGCACGCAACTCCATGGTCACCGCATCAAAGTCCGCGAATACGATCTGCGCGTCCTGCAAAGACGGAGGTGGGGCGGCAGCGCACAGCAGCACTGTCAGGCAGCAGAGCGTAGCCCGGGTCACGACTCTTCCACGAAGAGCGAACCCTGCGGGCCTTTCTGCCCCTCAGGCCCGCCTCGGCCATCCGGGATCGTATAGCCAAACCGCCGGAACGCTCGCGGGGTGGCGATCCTTCCCTGCGGTGTGCGCTGCAGGAAGCCCTCCATGATCAGAAACGGCTCGTACACCTCTTCCAGTGTCGTCGCGTCCTCACCCATGGCGACCGCCAAGGAGTTCAGGCCTACCGGGCCACCCTCGAATTTTTCGATCAGCGTCTTGATGACCTGAGCATCCATCTCGTCGAGGCCATATTCATCGACATCGAGGAGGGTCAGGGCGGCGCGGGCAGTATCGACGTCGATGTGCCCTTCACCCCGAACCTGTGCGTAGTCGCGGACGCGCCTGAGGAGTCGATTCGCGACGCGGGGCGTCCCTCGGGAGCGCTTGGCGATCTCGATCGCTCCGTCCTCCGTGGTGTCGATGCCAAGAATCTCGGCACTTCGACGGACAATGATGACCAGTTCCTCGGACGGATAAAAATTCATGCGCTGGACGATGCCGAAGCGCGCTCGCATGGGTGACGTCAACGCGCCGAAGCGAGTCGTCGCTCCAACCAAGGTGAAGCGCTCGATCTTCATCGTCATAGTCTCGGCCTTCGGTCCATCGGACAGGCGGATGTCCACCTGCCAGTCCTCCATCGCCGGGTAGAGGAACTCTTCGATAATGGGTCTCAGCCGATGGATCTCGTCGATGAAGAGGATGTCCCCCTCTCGCTGGCTGGTGAGGATGCTCACCAGATCAGCAGGACGTTCGAGCACCGGGCCTGATGTGGTCTTGATGTTCACCCCCATCTCACGGGCGAGCAGGGCCGCCAGTGTGGTCTTCCCCAGTCCGGGAGGGCCATGGAACAGAACGTGATCCAGCGCTTCCTTCCGACCCTTCGCAGCCTCAATCGCGATCGAGAGGGCCTCGCGGACCTTGGCCTGGCCAATGAACTCCGCCAGCCGACTCGGCCGGAGTGACGGCCCACTCCCCCCATCCTCGGGGAGGGATTCCGGTGTAGTGATGTGAGTGTAGTCGGTCATAAGACTACCTTACCCCGCCAATGCCCGGCGGATCAACTCCTCCGTGGAGTCGGGCACCCCTGCCTCGAGTACTGCCCGGACGGCATGGTCGGCATCGCCGAACGTGAGGCCGAGAGCGACCAGCGCCTGTACGGCCTCCTGGGCTCCTGTTGATTCACGCGGCCCGGTGGGTGTCACGATCGCGAGATCGGCAACCTTATCAGCAAGATCGAGGGCGATCTTCTCGGCCTTCTTCTTCCCGATTCCGCTGACCTGCTGCAGCGCGACCGTGTCTTTCTCCATCAGAGCTCGGGCTAGGCGCTCGGCCGGATACGTCGACATCATCGCAAGGGCGACCTTCGCTCCCACGCCAGAGGCGGTAAGGAGGCGCTTGAACAGCGTCCGCTCGTTCTCGTCAATGAAGCCGTAGAGGGCGACGGAATTATCGGTTACGACTTGGAGTGTCCGCAACTCTAAAACGCCTCCAGGTGACGGGAGACGCTGGAGGACAGTCAACGGCACTTCCACTTCGTAGACGACCCCCCCGGTGGTCTCGACCTCGACACGATCGGTCTCCAGCGAGAGTAACGTTCCCCGCAATCTCGAGATCATCGGGGAAAGCTCCCCATGAGCGCGTGGCATAATGCGGCCGCGACACCGTCGGCCGCATCGGCCGGCTTCGGAGCCTCTAGGAGTCTCAACTGCTGTTTCACCATGAAGGCGACCTGATCCTTTGAAGCGTTGCCGTGACCTGCGACGGCTTTCTTGATCTGGCGAGGCGCGTACTCGGCAATGATAAGGTCGCTGTGCGCCGCGGCGAGAAGAATCGCTCCCCGAGCATGGCCGAGCTTGAGCGCACTCTGGGCGTTCTTCCCGTGGAAAACATCCTCGACGGAGACCCTTGCCGGCTCATGGCGTTCGATAATGGCCACGATGGAGTCGTAAATTTCCCTGATGCGGATCGCGAGCGGCTCTCGAGGCGTCGTCCTGATCACACCACACTCGACGAGCGTCACACCCGCATCTGAAGCCCGTCGCACAACCCCGTACCCTGTGGCCGCGGTCCCCGGGTCGATTCCGAGAATCAGAACGCCTTCAGCCGCCGGCGAGCTATCCATGGCCCAGTCTCCGGGGTCCGCCTCGGGAAAAGATCGCCAAGCCTTCTATCACATCGCCTCAGCGAGAACCGCGTCGTCGATATCCCCGTTGGAGTGGACCTTCTGCACATCGTCGAGGTCGTCGAGCATCTCCATGAGTCGGAGCAGTTTTTCCGCGTCCTTTCCAGCAACCTCGACTTCGTTCTTGGCGACACGCGTCAGCTCCGCCGAGGACGCCTCGATCCCGGCATCCTTTAGTGCACCCTGAACGCCTGCGAATTCGGCAGGCTCCGCGGTGACCACGAATTCCTCGCCGTCCCCTGCCACGTCCTCCGCCCCAGCCTCTATCGCTGCCTCGAATACCGCGTCCTCCGTGTACTTCGTCGCATCGATGACGATCTGACCCTTTCGGTCGAACTGCCAAGCAACGGAGCCGTCCGTCCCGAGACTGCCATCGCACTTATTGAGCGCATGGCGCACGTCGGCGACGCTCCGATTCGTGTTGTCCGTCAGGCATTCGATGAACAGGGCCACGCCACCGGGGCCGTATCCCTCGTACGTGATCTCTTCGTAGCTGATGCCCTCGAGTTCACCGGTACCCTTCTTGATGGCGCGATCGATGTTCTCCTGAGGCATCGAGTTTCCCTTCGACGTCTCTACAGCGAGTCGGAGTCGGGAATTGAACTCGACGCTTCCTCCACCTTCTTTCGCAGCGACAGTGATCTCTCGAATGAGCTTGGTGAAGAGCGCGCCGCGCTTAGCGTCATTGACGCCCTTCTTGCGCTTGATCTTCGACCACTTGTTATGGCCAGCCACTGGATGCCTCCGGTGCTTCGAATGATATCGGAATGGGAAACTACGGGTTCGACATGGATCCGATCAATTGGGATTGCCCGACCGGCCCTAAGAAAGTGCCTGCGGCTTAGGCGGCTCCTGTCTAGCGTTCGTTACCGTAGGTGGAGTCTTCCCTAGCGTTCAATTCAGTCGCCAAAGATCGGCAAGATAAAAATGAGGGAACCAAAGGAGACGGGATTTACGCTGATTGAGCTACTCATCGTTGTTGTGATCATTGGGATTCTGGCCGCCATCGCGATTCCAAAGTTCTCAAGCATGCGCGCGAAGTCATATATCGCGGCAGTCACGGCAGACCTGAAGAACTTTGCGACCCTGCAGGAGATCTATCTGAGCGACCAGCACACGTACGCTCCAGATATCGTGAGCCTGGAAATGTCGGTCAGCCCCGCCGTCACGATCACCGTGAACACGGCCACCAGAACGGGCTGGGCCGCAACGGGCACACACACGGGGCTTGCCGGACAGTTTTGCAGGATCTACTACGGCGACGCTGACGCCATCGGCGCGAATCCAGCAGCTTTCCCTAGAGCCATGGCGTGCAACTAGTCGGCCGGGTCAGCTAGCCCCGTCCTTCAGATTGTACGGCCGTTGGCACCTCGCATCAGGGGCGCAGCGAGTCGACGCCATGCCAACGCGAAACCGGACTACACGAGCACGACCGAGAGGAGTGTCACCAAGCCGGCGACGGTCTGCCCCACCAGTCCGAAGTACTCCCCGGCGTGAGCAAATCGGAGGAATGTCCGGAATCGCCGCCGCGGTAGGTCCGAGCCAGCGATCTGATTGGTTTCCGATGTGGCTCGTGTTCGGTTGGACCCCTACCTGCGGTAGCCACTGTAGCCACCACCGCCGGTGTTATTGAAGCGGTTGTTCACGACGTTGTTGAAGATCGATCCAAACTGGATCGAAAAACCGACCGACAACCCATAATTGAAGTCCGTTCCGCGTTGCTGCAGGCGTAGAAGGGCTTCTTCGTCAGTGGCACCATTGGCCGAGAGATAAATCTGATCTTGGACCCAAGCTATGTTGCTCCGGGCATTCACACTGAATCCGCGCATGATCCGGAAGTCGATATCACCCCGGAGCGAGACGTTGTAGAGGTTGGTGTCATGGAGGTAGTGGGATCCCGACACCGTGACACCCGCATCTCCCCACGTCTGGCGCTGCGACAGCTCAATTTCGAGTGCCTGCTCCCATCGGGTCTCGTCCAGTTCCCCAAACACAGTCTCTTCGTGGTAGTCCCGAAACGCTGGGCCGACCTTGTAGAAGAACGTGAACGACTTCCGGGTCGCCTCTCCATACGGGAAGACGCTGAATTCGACCGCAGGCGTGACCTCCCAACGGAAGTCCTGGTTCACGCGGGTCATTCGAGCCACCTGGCCCTGCACGCCGACCGACCAGTGCTCAGCGAGCGAATACACGACGAGGGGATTGAAGCCCCAGTCGACCCGTGAGTCGTTGAAGGTCCCGTCATCGAGCTCAAATTCCTGACGGCTGTAATTCACGTTGCCGTTGAACCGCATCTTCCAGGTCGGAGTTACCCGAGACGCGTTGAAGCTTCCGTTCAGCCGCTCGGTCTTTCGTGTCTCTTCGCCATCGAGATTCCCGCTGCCATTGAGCCGGAAGACCCAGAGATTCCACGGGTCGTCGACTTCCTCCTGGGAGACGACACGTCCCCCGCTCCGGCTACCACCTCCGGCACCAGGGCCAGACAGAGCCACGATGTCACGGTATCCCGCGACGCTTGCGAAGCGAGCGAGTCCGACGCCGAGCGCATGCGTGATTCCGTCCAACCGCTCTCGATCCGTATCAGTCGGGAGCGATTGGTACCGCATGACATCGAGATACCCGTCCTGGGTACCCCTGCCGATGAAGTCGAGCTGATACTCCCTCCCGCCCGCCCCTGTCGTCGTGCTCGCCATGATGACATGCACATCAGAAACCTCCTGATCGTTCACCCAATTCACCCAGGTGATCTCGGTCCGGTAGTACTGCGAGTTGCAGTCCCGTCCATCGCAATCAAAGAAGATCTGGGGTGGTGACGCGTTCTGGCCGGAGAGCGCTGTCGAGCCGCCATCGACGGCTACTAATGCTGCGATCGCGAACACGACTGAGAAGAGCGCAGATCCAATTGTCTGACCGACTCCACCATGGGACGGACTACAGCAGATAAGGCCTTTAGGTGTAGAGGGCATGCGCACCAGAGCAGGTCGGTGTGTTGATGTCGGTCGTGCACACGACACCAGACCACGAATTTTAGTTGAGAAGGACCGAAGGCTTCGCAAGCAAGACAGGTGACGAAACGAAGGTAACGTCAGCCGCCCGGTTTCACGGTGAGCGTTGGCGCCCGCCTGGCCTCCGTGGCCTGCTCCAGCGCGAAGGCGAAGGCCAGAAGCTCGGCTTCGCTCCACATATCCCCAATGAACGCCAGCACGAAAGGAGTCCCATCTTCGAAGTAGCTGTAGGGCAAGGTCACCGTCGGTACGCCCAGGTCGTTGATGATGTTGCTCGGGATCTCGGCCCAGTTGTTGGGGGTGTAGTCCGGTCGTTCAGGATCTTCGACGACGGGTCGATTCGGGGTCCCCGACTGAGGGAAGAAGAGGCCATCGAGATCGTTCTCTTCCAAAACTGAACGGAAGAGATTCCGGGTCTTGTAGCGCCACGCCTGATACGCGTCACCCTGCTCCGTCGCACTGGGGCGCGCCGGAGATGGCGGCCCGTTACCGCCTCGGCCCTGTCCGCGGCTGTAGACCTCACCGCTGAGCATCTCCCACTCCTGGATGGAGGTGAAAGGAGCGCCTGACCCGAGTCCTTGCAAATACACGAACATGTCGTGAGTGCCCTGCGTGGGAACGTTCGTTCGCTCGCCGTAGACCTCCTTGAAGTCGCTATCTGCGAACGGGTCTTCAACGACCACTGCACCCAAACTCTGGAGCATGGTTACGGCATCATCGTAGGCGGTTTGGCTCAGCGGATCGAGTGGCAGAAAGTCGTCGCGCCAGCCAGTGCCAACGAGGCCAAAGCGCTTACCCTCGAGCGACGCCTGTCCCAAGGCCGCCACATATCCGCCCTCCGGCATGTGCCCTTGTGAAGCAAAGGTCGCGAGGTCTTCGGTGGTCGGTCCTGCGAGAATGTCCAGTGTGATTGCCGCATCCATTACCGTCTTCGCGATCGGCCCTACCACATCAACGTAGGTACCGCTCAGCGGTACAACCCCCTCGATCGGGACAAGTCCGTATGTGGGCTTCACACCTACCAGTCCCTGAGCAGATGCCGGGTTCTGAATGGAGCCACCCGTCTCCGTCCCCAGCCCGAGCACCGCAAAGCTCCCGTTTACAGCCGTCGCCGTCCCCCCGCTCGACCCGCCCGGCACCTTGTCGACGTTGTATGGGTTGAGCGTCATGCCGGCGACAGTGCTGTTGGTCCGCGTGCCGTGGCCGGCGAAATCGGGAAGGTTGGTCTTGCCGAGAATGATCGCCCCGGCGGCACGCAGTCGCGTGACCACGGCTGCGTCATCGTCTGGCACCATATCCACGCCACCCATCCGGCTGCTGAAACCCTCCCAGCCCGCCGTGGTCACGAGTCCGCCATAGTCGATGTTGTCCTTGATGACGACCGGCACACCGTGCAGAGGGCCTCGCGGCCCAGAACCGGCATACTCCACATCGAGCGCTTCAGCGATCGACAGCGCGTCGGGATTCATCGAAATGAAGGCGTTGTAATACCCCTCGTAGGCAGTGATGCGAGAGAGGAACGCCCGTGTGAGTTCGACAGCCGTGAAGGCGCCCGAGGCATAACCTTCCTGGACGTCTTCGACTGTGAGCTCGACGACGTTGATCTCCTGAGAAACTGCCTGAACCGGCGAGAGCGTCGCGGCCGCCATGGCGACCGCGAGCGCTCCACACCTGATAAGACTCAAACTATTTGCCACCCGGACCCCGCTCGCCTGAACCGGGGATCACGCCATCTACCTCAGGCTGAGCTTCATCATCCTCGGAAACCGGACGTGTCCTGATCGTCGGGTACTCGATTCCGAGTTGCTCGAGATACGTGTCGAACTTCGAGGCGTCGTAGTAGAACGGGCGCATCCGTTCGCGCCATGCACCCATGATGCCCTCGTTCAGCCAGATCGCGGGCTGATCCGTCTCAGCGATGAAGGGGATGTACTCCGTATCGACGGTCTGGACGTCGTTGAAGTACGCCCACGCTGCCTCGACTGTCTCGCCATCGAGGAACAGATCCAGGAGCGTCAGCGCCTGTGCCTGCGCACCAGCGACGCCGCCCTTGTGCGCGATCGGGGTCGCCATCGCGATGCCATTCGCCCAGTTGTGCCCGGGACCGCCTCGCATGTTCGACGGATAGCCCATGGTCACGGTCGGCATATTCCAAGAAATGTCGCCGATGTCGTCTGACCCACCACCGAGAGACAGGGACAGATCGACCGGCCCCCTCAGCTCACCGACAATCGTGTCGAGTCCGGTCACCTCGACATTCATCTCTGCCTGGAATGCCTCGGCGAACCGAACGTCGTCCGCGTCCCAGTCGGGCATGCCGACTCTCTCAATGTTTGCGTAGGTGGCTTCTGCGACTGGCTTACTGAAGTGCCTGCCCCACGCGGACCCGACCGTCATGATCGTGTCGATGGTGGTACCCGTCATCAGTGCTGCGCCCTGAGCCATCAGCGCGGCAGCGTCGTACTGCTCTTTCGTCAGATCATAATCCCGCTCGCGAAAGTAGAACCAGATCGTGGCCGTCTGGGGCACGACATTCGGCTGATCGCCACCCTCGACGATGATGTAGTGCGAGCGGGCTGCCGGGCGCAGGTGCTCACGCTTGAACTCCCAGGCCGAAGCCATCAGCATGACCGCATCGAGCGCGGAGCGGCCTCGCCACGGCGAGCCAGCCGAGTGCGCGGTCTCACCTGTGAATCGGTATTGAACGGACCAGAGCGCGTTGCCGCCGGCCTGCCCCCAGCCCACGCCAAAGCCGCTGCTGACGTGGGTGAAGAGGTTCACGTCGACGTCGTCGAAGACACCCTCACGCACGAAGAACGCCTTGGAGGCGACCTGCTCCTCTGCAACGCCCGGCCAGAGCAGGAGCGATCCGTTGATATTTTCTCGCTCCATGATCTCTTTCACGGCGAGGGCGCCCACGATATTAACGGCCTGACCCGAGTTGTGGCCTTCGCCGTGCCCCGGAGCCATTCCAAGGATCGGATCGCGATACGCCACGCCGGGCTTCTGATTTGACTGGGGAATCCCGTCGACATCAGAACCCAGCGCGATCACCGGCTCGCCCGTCCCGTTGGACCAGCGGGCGGTCCAGGCCGACGGCATGCCTGCGACACCAAGCTCGATGTCGAAGCCTTCGTCTTCCAGAAGTCCGGTGAGGTATGCCTGAGTCTCGAACTCCTGCATGCCGAGCTCGGCGAACGAGAAGAGATGGTCGATGATCTCTTGGACGAGCTTTGCATTGTCCTGAACCATCTCCATCGCCTCGTCCTTCAGGTCGTCGAGACGAGGATCCGCCTGAGCATCCACGTTCAGGGGGAGAAGGGTCAGGCCGAGTAGCGCGGCGGCGAGACGAAGGATCGATGAACGCATGAGACGGTCTCCGGTGTTCAGCTGGTGCAGCTTGATGAAACAGAAAGAGATAGGTCGTTCTACTGGTCGAGTGCTGGCCGACGCTTGTGCCAGTCGGTGCTTTTCTGGAATGCGTGCGCCAGATTCAGAATCTTGTCATCGGCGAAAAGGTCGCCCAGGATCGTCGTGGTCAACGGCATGGTGGTCGGACTGTCTGCTTCCGCATCGCGAACGCCGAAGCCGTACTGGACAATCGCAGCCGGGTGTCCGGTCTGGTTGGTGAGCCCGACTTCTCCTCGCCCTGACACGAACATGTCGAAGCCGTCCATGGCGGCCTGCACCTCTTTCATGAGAATCAGCCGACGGCGCTGACTCTGGACATAGTCGAGAGCGAGCGTGGCTCGCCCCCTGCGGAATCGACCCCGCCGCCGAGCCTCACGCGATTCGAGGCCGTCAGGGATGAGCTCGGGCTCGACCCCATCAGGTGCGACATGGAAATCGAAGGCCGCGGAGGACTCGACTCCCAGCGAGTTCGAACTGCCTTGCGGCATCTCGTTCATCTCGCGTAGCTCGACCCCCATGTCTTGAAGCTGTTGGAGGAATTCCTCAGGCGCGTCCTCGTCGTATCCGATTCGGTACGTGCTTAGATCGGCGTCCGGATCAAAAGCAAACGGCGCTGTCATCGATGCGGGATCGTTCTCGCTCGCGCCGTGCAACTCGTTGAAGACGATCGCGCAGTCCTCAATGTTGCGACACATGGGGCCAGCCTTGTCCATGCTCCACGAAAGCACCATCCCACCGTAGCGGCTGACGCGTCCGAAGGTGGGCCGGAGGGCCGACAATCCATTTCGCCGTGCGGGTGAGACGATCGATCCCTGGGTCTCCGTCCCGATGGCAAACGCGACCGTCGCCGCCGCCGTTGCCGACCCCGGACCCGCTGACGAGCCACTAGAGCCTTCTTCCGGATTCCACGGGTTCCTGGTCTGGCCACGGAACCAGCGGTCGCCGGAAGCGAACTCACCCGTCGCCAGCTTGGCGATGAGAACGGCTCCTTTCTCGCGGAGCTTCACCACGATGTCCGCGTCCTCATCAATCATCCGATCGGCAAACGCATCGGAGCCCCAGGTGGTGCGTGTGCCAGCCACCATGAAGAGGTCCTTCACGCCGTACGGAATGCCGTGTAGCGGGCCGCGGTTGTTCCCATTTCGCAGATCCAGGTCGGCCTGCTGCGCCTCTTCCATGGCCCGGTCTTCGAGAATCGACACAGCGCAAAGCAACACCGGGTCATACCGCTTCATGCGTTCGAGGTAGATCTCGGTGAGCTCGACCGATGACATGTGACCGCCCTGAATGAGGGCTGAGAGACGATGCACCGGGAGAAACGCGACATCCGCCGCGTCACCCGGAACCGCTCCTCGCCACGGCTCGATCGGAATCACGTGTCGTGCGAACGGATCGATGCCCTCGTCGTGCCACTTCTGGTACAAAGCGCCGGTTCCACCCGGATAAGCCTGGTAGACCGACGCAGGATGCTCACCGTTCCCGAGCGGCACGGGGGGAGGCCCCTCTTGCGACTGCTCTGCGATGGCTCGGACCAAGGCCGATGCCCGTACGGGGTCGGTCTCGCGAGCGAGCAACTCGGTGGGGGACACGACCCCCGCCAGGGCAGATGCGGCCGCGGCCTTCAAGAAAGAGCGGCGCTCGAGCTTCTCAAGTCGCTTCAAGAGATCTGTCGTGGTCCGGTGAGCGCCCATAAGTCTTCCTCTGGTGTGTCTCCTGGGCTGAGGATGCCGGGCCATGGGTGACCCGGCAAGATCAGCGTCCTAAGATAAGGATCTTCGCGAACACGACGACGTGAACCGGGGCGAACGGAAACGGGACAAAAATGGGACCGAACGCATACTTGGTCTCGCCGAAGCCCTACAGAAAGAGGGTAGCCTCGACCGCGAGGCCGGGGCCGAACGCAAGCGAGACACAGGGAAGGTCGGCACCCTCAGTACGCATTCGGTCGATAATAAAGAGGATGGTCGGGGACGACATGTTTCCGTTCTCGGCCAGAACCGATCGCGACACCGAGGTGTGGTCGCGGGACAGTCCCAGGGCGGTCTGCACCGACGTGAGAATCCTCGGACCGCCCGGATGTACCGCCCATGACGCGATGTCAGCGATCGCCAACCCGTGCTCACCAAGCCACTGAGCGAGCCACGACTTCAGATTGGCCTCGATGAGGATCGGAACCTGCGCCGAGAGCGTCATCCGGAAGCCGTGGTCGCCGACACGCCACGACATCGCGTCCTCGGAATCCGCCATGAGAAAAGTACCCGTGGCCCGGACTCGCCACGGATCGTCGGTATCAGTCGACCGTCCCACCAGGGCCGCCGCGCCATCCCCGAACAAAGCGTTGGCAACCAGCATGTCCGGGTCCCACCCGTAGGCGAAATGGAGCGTACACAGCTCGACCGCGCACAGAAGAGGCACGGCATCAGGGTCAGCCTCGACGAACGAACGCGCCGCGCGAAGGCCGTTCAGGGCGCCGTGACAACCCATGAACCCGACATTTGTGCGCTCGGCTGTTCGGGAGAGACCCAGTTGGTCGACCAATGCGGTGTCGACGCCCGGTGACACAAAACCGGTGCATGACACCGTGATCAGGTGAGTGATCTCCTCGGGTCGGGTGTCACTCGCGAGCAGCGCCCTCCCGGCGGCCGCAACGGCCAGCCCAGGCGCCGCAGTCTCGTAAACGCCCATTCGGGCCGACGTCGAAGGGCCGCAGTCCTGCTCGTCACGTGCATGCGGATAGAAACTGAGGCGCTCCTCGAGTGGCCCCTCGGACGCACGCAAAAGGACCGACCGTCGGGTCTTGATCCCGGACCGGCGATAGAGCGCGCGGAGGACGCGAGCGCGTTTGTCGTCGACGACTCCGAAGCTTCGCTGCAGGTCGACGGCCTGCGCCTGGGTGATGCTGTGTTCAGGTACTGCTGTTCCGATTCCATCGATTCGCATCATCATTGAGCCACTCCATGAGGCGTGGGACGAGCGCTGCGAGACCCCGCACGAACCAAGAGACGGGCGAGACCGGGCTGCGCCGCCAGCACACGGATCGCTGCGCGTGTCCAGGCCGGGCGCCGCAGGGCTTTAGCCATTCCTCTGCAGAACCACTGGGCACGCCCCACCCCCCTCCGATGCACTCTTGTCCATTCACGGCCCAGGCGATCGTCCCATCGCTCGACCGCGCTGGCGACATAGGGGGCCGAGTCGACCGCGGAAGCGAGCGCCCACCCCATCCCTTCTCCCGTGAAAGGCTCGACATATCCCGCTGCGTCTCCGATCCGAAACAGTCGTGGACTGGCGATCTCGAAGCTGCCGCGCGTAAGCAACGGCGTCCCTCGCCAGCCGGCGGACGGCCGTGCGCTGAGGGCAGGGAATCCGCTCTGCGCGAGGATTCCGTTAACGACCTCGGCCGGTGCGCGGCCGGTCTTCGCTCCGATCGCGGCGCCCACCGTGAGAGAGCCATCCTCATCGAGAACAAGCCCGACATACCCTTCTTTGCCGATGACCATATGCAGATTTCCAGGCAGGATCTCAAACGGGATTTGGTCGAACACCGCACCGACCCCCATGAAGGAGCCCGACGCTACCACGGGCCGGGCGGAGTCGAGCGTTCCCGCGAGCCCGGTGGCATCGACCACCACACGAGCACCAACAGTCGAGCACTCACCAGCCGTCCGCAGAGTGAGAGCGAGCCGTCCGGGCTCGTGTTCGAGTCTGATAGCTCCGGGAGCGGCACTCCGCTGATCCTGCGACGACACCACAGAGGCGGAGGTCCCTGGGCGAAAGTCCGCACCGGCCTCGACGGCTTCGGCCACAAGCGCGGTGTCCAGTGCTCGGCGAGACAGAGCCACGTTCCCATCGAGTGTTATGGTCGCATGCGAGCCGCTACTGCTCAGACGCAGAGTCGCGAGCGGAACCGCCCCGAGGTGTTCAGGGAGTTCTCCTAAGCCCACCGACCGCAGTACATCTTGTCCTGCGGGTCCCAAGCAGGCACCGCACACCTTCCAGCGCGGGAACGGGTCACGGTCCACCAGGAGGACTGACGCGCCGTTCGTGGCTGCCTGCCGGGCGGCCAGACTTCCTGCCGGCCCCGCGCCAACGACGACGACGTCCCACTCCTCGACCACTGGTTCTAGGGCTGTCACGGGCGGCGCCACCGAATCGTGAAGCGCTGCGGCCACCCCGTGTCGACCTTCGCACCGGAGAGGCCCGCATCCTCGCAGATTTTGCGAATCTCACCCATTGAAAAAGCGCCGAAAACAGAGCGCAGTCCGTCCGTTCGAGCGACGTCGGATCGGGTCAGCGTGTGCAGCCCCACCCAGGCAAACAGATAGCCGAGGCGCGTCCGCCGGAGATCCTGAATAAGAACTGATCGAGTTGTGGCCGCGGCCATCCGATTGAGGAGTGAGACCGCGTCTACCCGCGAGAGGTGATGCAGGAAGAGCGACGAAGTGATGAGGCAATAGCCCTCGGGGAGATCACCTTCCAACGCGTCGAGTTTAAAGAGGTCGACAGAATCCGCGAGCCCTGCATCACCGATGGTCCGACGCCCCTCCTCGAGAGCCACCGAACTGATGTCGCAGCCGCGAAGCTCAACCGAGATCCCGGAGCCCGCAGCCCGCCGTGCGACGTCCCGGAGGACATCACCACCACCGCACGCCACATCGAGAACGCGCACGGTCTCATTCCGCTCGGCGTAGAGCCTTTGGACTTCGTGCCAGACACGCAGGCCCCCGAACGAGACCCAGTTGATCCGTTCGAGGGCTTGGAGTGCCTCGAGGTGTCTGCCCCGGTCAAGACCGGGATCATCCATGAGCTCCGGCTGTCGGTCTCGTGACGAAATATCGACAACGGCAGTGCTCAGGAGCAAACTACCTTACGCTCACCCGTGTCACTTCATCCGCCCGGACGCGATGCGTCCGGAGCGGCCTCCGCGCCATCCTCGCTGACGGGCTGTGTGCGCAGCGTCGGGTACTCGATGCCAAGCTGCTCCAGATAGGTGTCGAACTGGTCCGGGTTGTAGTAGTACGGTCGCATGATCTCCCGCCACGAATTCATGAGATCTTCGTTGAGGAAGATCGCGGGCTTGTCGTCCGGCGTGATGAATGGCGTGTACGTGGTCTCCACCGTCTGCACGTCGTTGAAATAGTCCCACGCCGATTCGACCGTCTCCCCGTCGAGAAAGAGGTCGAGAAGCGTCAGTGCCTGCACTTGGGCGCCTGCCAGCGATCCCTTGTGCGCGATCGGCGTTGCCATCGCGATTCCGTTCGCCCAGTTGTGCCCCGGGCCACCCGGCATGTTTGCCGGATATCGCATCGTTACGGTAGGCATGTTCCACGACACGTCGCCGATGTCGTCCGACCCGCCACCGAGAGAGCGGGAGAGGTCAACGGGGCCGTTCAGCGATCCGATCTCACTTGGCATCCCCCGCTCTTCCTGACCGAGCTCTCGCTGTAGGCCTTTGGCGAGGTTGTGATCGTCCTTCGTCCACTCAGGCAGACCTACACGCTCGATGTTGGCGTAGGAAACCTCAGCAACCGGCCGGCTCATGTGCCGGCTCCATGCCGATCCGACGGTCATGATCGTGTCGACCTGAGTCCCCGTCATGAGTGCGGCGCCTTCGGCCATGAGCTTCGCAGCGTTGTACGACTCCATGACGAGGTCGTAATTGATCTCACGGAAGTAGAACCAGATCGTCGCCAGCTGCGGTACAACGTTCGGCTGATCACCACCGTCGACGATGATGTAGTGCGAGCGCTCCGCCGGACGAAGATGCTCGCGCTTGAACTCCCAGGCCTGCGCCATCAGCATGATCGCGTCGAGCGCCGACCGACCGCGCCACGGGGAACCGGCGGAATGAGCGGTTTCGCCCACGAAGCGGAACTGAGCAGAGACGAGTGCGTTTCCACCGCCTTGCCCCCAAGCCATCCCGAAGTTCGACGAGACGTGTGTGAAGAGGTTCACATCAACCCCGTCGAATACTCCGTCCCGGACAAAGAACGCCTTCGAGCCGAGCTGCTCCTCCGCGATCCCCGGCCACATGAGCAGGGTCCCGTCGATGTTCTCCCGCTCCATCAACTCCTTCACGTTCAGCGCGGCCACGATGTTCACGGCCTGTCCCGAGTTGTGCCCTTCGCCATGCCCCGGCGCCATCGACAGAATCGGATCCCTGTAGCCAACACCCGGCTTCTGGTTCGACTGCGGAATTCCGTCGACATCGGAACCCATTGCGATGACGGGAGAGCCGGTACCGTTCGCCCATCGAGCCGTCCATGCCGAGGGCATGCCCGCGACGCCGAGTTCAATCTCGAAGCCGGCCTCCTCGAGGATGCCCGTCAGGTAGCGCTGCGTCTCGAATTCCTGAAAGCCGAGCTCGCCGAAGCTGAAGAGCATGTCCACGATCTCCTGGACCTGCTTCGCATCCTCTTCGACCATCTGGAGAACTTCGTCCTTGAGGTCGGGAAGGCGGTTGTCGGCCTGCGCAGAGGCCTGAATCGGAACCAAGAATCCGAGAAGCGCTGCGACTGGCAGCACGCGTCGTAGGAGCGAGCGCATGAGAGTCTCTCCAGAAAGAACAAACGATGTGGCGAAAGCGGAAGCGGCAGAATGGGAACCGCGGGAGAGACGGACAAGTGCCCCCACCCAAGGTCCGGGCATCCGCACCGGCTCAGACGGTCGAGGCCAGAGTCATCCGGACGCGGCCCTCGGTCATCCGCCGATCCGCTTCGCCCGTTCCGTCCACGTCTCACCGTCAGTGATCCACGCGGGGGCGGGGTCGCCTCTGAGGTGGTGACCGAACCACTCTAGGATGCGCCGGTGGTAGTCGACCTGTTGCGTTTCCTCGCTGAGCCCGTGGTCCGCACCCGGGTAGACCAGCAAGACCACCTCCTTCCCTGCCCGGCGAGCGTAGTTGTAGAACTCCAGGCCTTGGTAAAAATCGACCACCCCGTCAGCGTCGCCGTGCATGAGCATCATCGGGGTGTTGAGATCCATGATGAAATTCGCCGGAGAGCTTTCGAGATGACCCTTGAGGTCCTCCCAGTACGGCGACGCCATGCGGGCCTGACCGGTCTCCCAGTGGCCAACCTCGGGAAGGCCTCCGTTCCAGTGCACTGCACCCATGAAGCTCATGAAGTTGGTGATCGCCGCGCCGGCAACGGACGCAGCAAAACGATCGGTGCGGGTCGGCAGATACGACGCCTGGTAGCCTCCCCATGAATGTCCAATGAGCCCCATCCCGTCCGCATCGACGTGTCCCGTGGCGACCGCAGCATCGAGAGCATGCTCGACCGCATCGAGAGCAGACGGCCCCGGGCGCCCCGGCTCGTAGACGATGTCGGGCATCAGGACGAAGTACCCCTCCTGAGACCACGCCTGATAGTTGTAGTAGTCGCGCTCCCCCGGGACGTCGTAGCTGTGGAGGTTGTCGGACAGTCGTTCATACTGGTAGAGAATCAGCGGGTACTGCCGGCCTTCCTGGAAGTCGGCCGGATAGACCAGAATCGCCTGCAGGTCGTGACCTGCGTCCGTGGTGTAGTCGAGCAGCTCGGAGCGTCCCCACGCGAAGTCGGCCTGGAACGGATTCGTCTGCGTCACCTGAGTGAGGTCAGAGAGATCGTCTCCTCCGACGAAAACGTCCGGAGAATCCTCCCACCGTTCCATCCGAAGAGCGAAACGATCCGAGTTGCGCGCCTTTCGGAACCCCGTCACCCGGGCGTCCATCGAAATCCGGGCTCGCTCCTGTCCTGAGTCGGTAGTCCTCACATATCCGGACGCCTTGGTGGTCAGGTGTCGAACGGAGAGCCACAGATCGTCATCGCTGTCGAGCAGGGCCGGTCCGAATGCCGACTGATCCGGGTCGATATTGGCAACGCGATACTGCTCTCCGGCTGACGCGCCGTCGGTAACCTGTGAAAGAGCGCCGTCGCTGAGGTCTGCCCGCCAGACGTCGTGCTTGTCGTAAAGGAGCGCCCACTCACCATCGGAGGACCACCCGCCGACACCCCACGTCGGACGCGAGCCGGGGTAGTCGTAGTCCGAAAGCGACTGGGTGAAACTGCGCCCGTCACCGAGGACCGCTCGTTTGAGGTTCGACATGTCAATCGCAGTCCAGCGTTCGTCCTTGTACACGAGGACGTGCGAGAGGTCGGCATGCGACTGAGCACCGAAGTCGACGCGGTCTGCGATCGCTATCCGCTCTCCGGTCTCTACGTCCACGCGATACCAGTCAGCGGTGCCCGCTCCGAAGCGTCGCTCGAAGAGGTATGGGTCGTAGTCGCCAACGAGGCCCCACTGACCCCCTGCAACGATTCGGACCGATTCTTCCAGGTCGTCGCCCAGCACGACCAGCCGATCCTCATCCAGATTCCAGGCGGCAAGGTTCGTCTGACGAGAGATCTGGCCGGACCGGTACTCCTGTGCCCTCAGAACCTGATCGTCATCCCAGTGCCAGACCTGAACGTCTGCGGGTCCCACTTCGTCCTTAGTGTCGTCGTGATCTTCGTCCTCGGAGTCCTGGGCTTCCCCCTCCGAGTCATCATCACCTGACTCCTGGTCCTCATCGGCGTCGCCTGAGCCCTCCCAGGGCCGGAGGCCCACGAACACTGTGCGGCCCGATTCGCTGAAGCGGAGGCCAGAGTAGTCCGTGATGCGTGTATCTGCAGGGATGCCCGCGTGTTCGATCGCATCGAGCGCCTGCACGGAGGAGGAGGAGCGCACATCGTCCCAGACCAGCAGATCGTGGGAGACTTCCTCATAGTCGTCGCGCTCAACCGAACGAAGGACACCCAGCTGGCTGGATTCGTCCCGCCATGCGAGCGCGGCATACTCCGCGTCTCCCGAGTCGAGTGTGCGGAGCGTGCCTGCCTCAGGATCGAACAGAACAACACCGTTCGATGAACCCCAGGCGGTCTTCAACGTGGCGGCGAGCAGCATCCCCTCGTCCTGCCAACTGAAGAGGTCGACGTTGCCGATGACGGTGTGCTCACCCGTCATCGGATCCATCACGATCAGGTTCCCACCTACTGAGTCCGCGCTGGGCACACCCCTGGCTGCCAGCCATGTGCCGTCATCACGAAACGCGAACGAACTGATGTCAAACAGGACCGTATCGGTCGCGCTCTCGAGGTTCACGAGCCCGAGTCGATCCTCAATCGGGTCCTCGGCGGCCTCGCTTTCGTCCTGTGAGACCCCCTTCCGGTAGGCGAGCCACCGTCCGTCCGCACTGAAAAACGGGGTGCGCCCGTGTGGGAGAACGATCGCTGTCCCGGCGCCGCTGACCGGTGCCAGACGCAACTCGCTGCTCCCGTCCACTCTCGTGATCGTCGAGACGAGCCAGTCTCCGAGAGGATCGAGTTCGAAAGCTCCGAGGCGCTCGAACTGACCGTAGGCATCGGGTGTGAGCGTGGGCTGCTGGGCTTCGAGAAGTCCCGGGACGCAGAGCGTACAGAGCATTCCGACGACGCCCACCCTCCACCAGACACCAACTTCCTTCCGGCCTTCCTGCATGCGAACTCCCTCGTACAATTTGACGGACACCAGCAAGGGCATGAGGATGTCCGCCGTTCAGAGCCGGGGCAACTTGGGCAACCGACCCCTCGTCGACCCGCCCGCCGTCCTCACCGGCGTTTGCGGGGCAAGGAGTCCCCGAGGCATGTTGGCGCCCCGCCCTGAAGTTTGGAGATTTCCATTGACTCGATTCGCACCCCTCGCGCTCACAGTGGCGTCAATCGTCCTGGCCTCAACGGCCTGTACTGATGCTTCAACACACGGCATCGACCCCGGCGACTGGCCCCACTACGCCCGAGACCTCGCAGCGACGAAGTACAGCCCACTCGATCAAATCGACGCCACCAACGTTGGTGACCTCGAAGTTGCCTGGACGTGGGAGTCGGCCGACTATCGAATGGCCGGGGAGCACGAGGGGACGTCCGTAAATCCGAACTTTCAGGCGACGCCGATCAAAATCGGAAACCGTCTATACACGTCTACCAATCTCGGACAGGCTTTGGCCCTCGACCCGACAACGGGTGAAGAGGTCTGGCGCTACGACCCATACGCGGCAGGCCTTCGCGACACCCCAACCGGTCGCTCTAACCGCGGGGTCGGTTACTGGAGCGATGGTCAGGGCGAGCGAATCTTCGTCGGCTCAGGTGAGCACCTCGTGTCCATCGATGCTGTCACAGGACAGCCAGACCCGAACTTCGGGTCTGCAGGAGCCGTGAACCTGGCGGACGACCCGGACCCTCGCGTGCTCACCTATCAGTGGTCATCGGCGCCCCTTGTGGTCCGCGACGTGGTGATCGTCGGAGCGACTGCGATGGTCCCCAACCGGAACTGGACGACTGCCCCTCCCGGGTACGTCCGGGCGTACGATGTGCGCACCGGAGAGCTGCGGTGGCGCTTCAACCCGATTCCGGAAGCCGGTGACCCCGGAGTCAGCACGTGGGCAGACTCGTCATGGGCCTACAGCGGCAACGGAAACGTCTGGACGCTAATGAGCGCAGATGAGGAGCTCGGTCACGTCTACCTCCCGCTCAAGACCACAACGAACGACTGGTACGGCGGAGCGAGGCCAGGAGACAACCTCTATGGCGAATCGGTCGTAGCAGTCGATGTCGATACGGGTGAGCGAGTCTGGCACTATCAGATGGTCCGGCACGGCATCTGGGACTATGACCCGCCGGCGGCACCGAACGTCATGGACGTCGTGGTCGACGGGCAGCCTGTGAAGGCAGTCGTTCAGGTGACGAAGCAGGCGTTCGTGTTTGCGTTCAATCGCGAGACGGGTGAGCCGCTGTGGCCGATCGAGGATCGTGCCGTACCTCCGTCCCCGGTGCCGGGAGAAGTCGCTGCCACGACGCAGCCCTTCCCCACCCATCCGGCCCCGTTCGACCTCCAGGGCATCACGACCGACGACCTCATCGACTTCACGCCCGAGTTGCGGGCCGAAGCTGAAGGCATCCTCGAGGACTTCGTCTACGGTGAAATGTTCACGCCACCGACGGTGAAGGGTGTCGATGGAAAACTCGGCACGATCCTCCTGCCCGGTTGGGTGGGAGGGGCGAACTGGGGCGGCGCCGCCGTGGATCCGGAGACGGGACGGCTCTTCGTTCCTTCAGTCACCTCGCCGAACGTGACCGCGCTGGTTCCCCCGCCCCTACCAGACAGCTCCGACCATCGATACATCCGCGGGCTTCCGCGCGAGGTTCCGATGCCGGGCGGCTTGCCACTCCTCAAGCCACCCTACGGGCGCGTCACCGCCATCGATATGAATTCAGGTGACCACCTCTGGATGCAGGCGAATGGACCAGGCCCTATCGACCACCCTGCGATCGCTCACCTCGACCTGCCGTGGCTCGGTCAGCGTGGTCGGCCGGCGCCGATGCTCACGAGCACCCTACTCTTCCTCGGCGAAGGCACCGAGGACGCGCTGTCGATTCTCCCGATCGCCGGCGGCAAGGCGTTCCGGGCGTGGGACAAGAACACCGGCAAGGTCGTCTGGGAGATGGATCTGCCAGCCGGCACCTCAGGAGCTCCAATGACGTACCTGTCGGACGGCAGGCAATTCATCGTCGTAGCGATCGGCGATCGGAACACATCCGGCCGCCTGATCGCGCTCGCGCTGCCGCCAAGCGCTCGCTAAGGTGGCAATCCGTACTTATACCTGCACCGTCTGACCGCCCGGAGAATCGAGCCCTCAACCACGGAGGAAAGCCGTGAAGCATCCGTCACAGAAGATTTTCGTCGGACTGGCCCTGGCCATGAGCCTCGGCATCGCTCCGCCTATGCAGGTAGCCGCGCAAGACGCCTCACCCGTTGTGCAGTATCGCCAATCGCTCATGGGATCGTTCCGGACCCACATGGGCGGTGTGCGCGCCGCAATGGGGGAGGCCGCACCGATGGGGCACGCCGAGCATCACGCTGTCGCCTTCGAGCGGATGGCTCAGGCCCTTGCCAACGCATTCCCGGAAGGCACCGCTGAGCCGGGCTCGAGAGCTCTGCCAGCCATCTGGGAGAACCGTGACGACTTCATGGACAAGGTTACGGACATCCAGAATGCTAGTGCGCGACTCGTGACCGCTGCGCGATCGGGAGATGTCGAAGTGATCGGCGCCGCGTTGCAGGGCGTCCAAGCTACATGTGGCGGCTGTCACACGTCCTACCGGGGGCCCGCCGCGAGCTAGTACGCTGTGGCCTCGCCCGGGAGCACTCGTAGAAAGTTCTCTGCTGTCACCGAACCGGAGAGGACTTCCTCGTAGCCGCAGGCGACGGTGGGTGGCTACATCCCCTGCCAGATCTCACCGAGCACACGCTGGAAGTTCGCACCCAGAATTCCGCGAATGTGGTCATCCGTGTACCCCCGTCGGATCAGGCCGTCCGTGACGTCGAACATCCGCTTAGGGTGAGCGATCGCATCGATATCGATCTTGTCTCTGAACCCGTAGGACCCCTTGTAGCCTGACTTTAGGCTCTCGTACTCGTCGGCTGGCATATCATCGTAGCCATGCAAGTCGATATCCGAACCCAGCCCGAGATGCTCGACCCCGATGAGATCGCGAACGTGATCGAAGTGGTCGAGGAAGTGCTCGACCGTGGTGGGCTCCTGATCAGAGACGAACATTCGGACCCCAGTGATCCCCATAACGCCACCGGTCTGCGCCATTCGCAGAATCGCCTCGTCCGTTTTGCAGCGGGGGTGTCCCGGGTTGAGGACACGTGCGTTGGAATGCGTATAGAGCACCGGAGCCCGAGAGACGTCACAGGCGTCCAGTGTGGTCTGGTCGCCCGAGTGCGACACGTCGACGACCATACCGACCCTGTTCATTTCCTCGACGATCGCGACCCCGAAGTCGCTGATGCCTCCGTCGACCCGCTCGGTCGAGCCGTTGCCGATCATGTTGCGGTCGTTGTAGGTCAACTGACTCACACGCTGGCCTAGCCCGTGAAATGTCTCGACGTCTGCCGGCGATCGGAAATGGGTGGAATTTTGAAGGCCGATCAAAATCCCAGCCCGGCCCGACCCGTGAACGGCCAAGAGATCCTCAACGGAATCGATCCGAACAAACACGTCCGGGCGATTCGCGATGATCGCGTTGAACGACCCTACGAAGGCGAGGACGTTCTGGTACGCCTGTTCCGCTGTCGCACCGCCTACACCGCGTGCGATATGAAACACGTCGATTCCCGATTGACGGAACTCTTCGACGTCCGTCTCCGTCATGCCGGAAAAATCCACTCCCCATCGCTGTCGTCGTTCACCATTCAACGTCGTCAGTCCCAGCATGTCGATGACGAGCGAATCGTTTACTAGATCCACGCACCTACGTGTGTACTCCTGAGCGCTCGCCGCGAAAAGTCGATATCGGCCCATGTTCACAAAGGGGGCAGCGACCGCAGCAGCAGCCACACCAACGCCGCTTCGGATGAGTGTCCTGCGAGTGATCAAATCAGACATGGATCGGCCCTCCCGGCCTTGTCAACATCATGGGTCGGCGCTCGAGCCGGGTCCCCTGCCTTAACGATTGCGAAGGCCATCACGGCCAGTATGAAGCGAATCGTAGACTTGTCGTGCGTAGAGCGGCACCCCCGGCAGGCACCATCTCTAGGCTACGTACGCCTCAAGCATATTCAGGACCTCATCGATGTCCGACTCGGTGTGGTCCGCATTGATCTGTGTGCGAATCTCTTCGTCGCCTTTCGGCACAACCGGAAAGGCAAGGCCCGTAACCAGCACGCCATTTTCGTACAGGTGTCGCACAAGGTCGTGGGTCTTCTGAGTGTCACGAATCATGAGCGGTACGACCGGATGCTCACCAGGGATCGTCTCGATGCCAATCCGGCCAAGCCCGTCTTGGAAGCGCTTCGTCAGCGCCCGCAAATTGTCGAGCAGCGCCTCGCCCTCGGCACTCGCAACCAATCGTATCGAGGCGAGCGCGGCAGCAGCCTCACCCACCGTGATCGGGTTCGAATAGATATACATCTGTGACGACTCACGAAGGAAATTGATCGTGGCATCATTCGCGACAACATATCCGCCATTAACCCCAAACGCCTTGCCCAACGTACCGACGAGAATGTCGGCCGGTGAGCAGTTCGTGTATTCCTCCGTACCTCGTCCGGTCTTCCCGAAGCCCCCAACGCCGTGTGAGTCATCCACAATGCATACCGCGTTCTCTTCGTAGCCAGCATCGTGCTTCGCACAAAGCGCCATAACCTCGTCGAGCGGCGCATGGTCTCCGCGCATGGAGAAAATGCCGTCGGTAACCACCAGGGCACGTCTTGCCTTGCCCTTCCACTTCTCTAGGGCGGCATCGAGCTGCGCCATGTCATTGTGGGCGTAGATCGCCTTGCCCGCGGGACGAGACAGCCGCATCGCACTGATGATGCAGTTGTGGTTCAACTCGTCTGAAATGAGGACGGTGTCCGGCGTGACCAGCGGCGTGATGGTTGAGACGATCGTCGCATAGGCGGATGAGAAAATCATCCCGGCATCGCGGCCATGGAACGCGGCCAACTCCCTCTCGAGCGTCACGTGCGCTTGGTAACTCCCGGAAATGAACCGCACCGCCCCAGGCCCCGCACCGAATTCAGCGGTCGCCCTTTCCTCGGCGGCGACAACGGCGGGATGCAGGCCAAGTCCAAGGTAGGAATTGGAGTTCATTCTCATGAACTCCTTGTCACCTTCGCCCTCGAGGAGAAAGCGTGGCCCGCGCTCACCTTCAGCACGCCGCACTCCGGTGACGACGGTTTCCGCACCCTTCGCGGTCCCCGCCTCGTGGAGCCCTGAAACGTGATCTTCGAGAACCGTGGTCAGGCGATCGACCGGCATGAGCTACTCCGTGCTATTCTGCGGTGAGATGTGAAAACATGTCCGCCGTCATCGCAGCGGCATCATACGAAGGACTCCAGCCCCACTCTTCGCGAGCGGCAGTGTCCTCAATCCGGTCAGGCCAGGAATCGGCGATCGTCTGACGGACCGGGTCCACATCGTAGTCGATGGCGAAGTCGGGATAGTGCTTGCGGATCTCTGATGAGAGGCCCTCCGGAGTCAGCTGCATACCCGTGACGTTGAACGCGTTGCGATGGATCAGCCGGTCCGGGTCGGCTTCCATGATGCCAATGAGGGCGTCGATGGCATCCGGCATGTACATCATGTCCAGCTGCGACTCCGGACCCAAGAAGCAGGTATAAGAGCCTTTCTCGACGGCCTGATAGAAAATGTCGACAGCCCAGTCGGTGGTGCCTCCTCCGGGAGGAGCCCCATAGGAAATAAGCCCCGGGAAGCGAACGCCCCGCGTGTCCACACCGAATCGCGTGTGGTAGTAATCACAGAGCAGCTCGCCAGCGACCTTCGTGACGCCATACATCGTGGCGGGGCGCATGAGCGTGTCCTGCGGGGTGGAATCCTTAGGGGTACTTGGGCCGAATACCCCAATCGAACTCGGAGTGAACACCGCGCAATCCTGCTCTCGCGCAACTTCTAAGACCGCTTCCAGACTGGACATATTCACGTGCCAAGCGAGGCGCGGGTCACGCTCGCCGATCGCCGAGAGAATCGCCGCGAGGTGGTATACGGTATCGGCGCCGTGCCGCGTTACCGTCTCCCCAATCGCCTTGGCGTCCGTGGCGTCGAGCACCTGAAACGGCCCTGCGTCTATCACCTCGGAGGCCAGGTGCCGGACATCTGTCGCCATGACCGCCGATTCGCCGTACAGCTTGCGCAAGCGGGGGACCAGCCATGAGCCGATCTGCCCTCCGGCTCCAGTAACGAGTATTCGCTTCAACGTGTGTGCCTTTCCGCGATGCGTTTTCGGGTCGAACCCGCTCGGCGGTTCACGCGCGAGGGTCCGAAGCGGTCCGAATGTACAAGGGAGAGCCCGACTTCGTCGAATGGACGCTAAGAGCCACGTTACCTTTTCGCCGATCGCACCGTCTCTACATCGAATGCGCCGCTGAAGGGACACTCAACCATGGAGACATCCGATGAAGAACGTGCGACAGTCCCCGCTTCCTGCTCTTCTCGTCGCCTTGGCCAGGCCCGTACCGCGCTGGGCGCGTCCGCGGCGATTTTCCCTCGTCGTTGCTAGCACCGATGCCATTCAACGCGGAGTCCCGACGGAGGCGCTCAGGTCTCTGCCCCGCGATCGCCCCCGGTCTCCAGTAGCGCTGGTGGTGCTCGCCGAACTCATGGAGATGGCGCGCTGGCGGACACGTCAGTCCATGGACCAAAGAATGCAGGACGGCCGGATGCTCGATATCCCGGCCCGGGTCCGACGCCTGATCCGCGACGGCGTCCCGCCCCACGAGGTGATGGATCAAGTTCGGCGCGCGATGCAGAGAGATCGCGGCCGACACTATGGCCCCGCGCTCCCCGTCAGTGACCGACCCATTTCTGATGGACGCCTCCGGGACGGGATCCGTCGGATCGGCTGCCCCTCCATGCGGGCCCTCCAGAGCCCCGTTTGATCGCTCCGCGGCTGAGGTTGGGCTTCTTGCGACCTCACTTGGAGTTTGACCCATGATGCCCATTCACGGATCCGTCCAGCGCTCGCTCGCCACGGCTGCTTTCTTGTCGTTGGCGGCCGCCACAGCCGCCTCGGCTCAGAACGCCGACGTCCTGCACGCCTCCGCAGATGAGCTGGCTGCTACGATGACTGGGCAGGTCGTGGAATGGCGTCGGAATATCCACTCCCATCCAGGAGGGCATGTACGATGACGTCCCGAGAGAGCCACCCCATAAACTCCGCCGTTTTCGGGACCGCCACGGATACCGGTCCGACCTCCACAAGCGCATTAGCCAGGTCCACGACCGCCTTCTCTGTCCCCCCACCCGGCGGAGGCAATCACGAGAATCACGTGTGGAGAGGACACCAGTGCTTCAGTCGCCGGCCTCCAAGTATATCTCGCCACCCTTCTCACGAAACTCTGACGCCATCTGCTTCATGCCCGTGTCCACCGCAGCCTCCGCAGCCAACCCCTGCTCCTTCGCGAACTGGCGGATGTCCTCGGTGATCTTCATGGAGCAGAACTTCGGGCCGCACATGGAGCAGAAGTGCGCGACCTTCGCTCCCTCTGCCGGCAGTGTCTCGTCGTGGTACTCGAGGGCCGTAATCGGATCCAGCGCCAGATTGAACTGGTCACGCCAACGGAACTCGAACCGAGCCTTTGAAATTGCATTGTCCCAGTCTTGGGCACCCGGGTGTCCCTTCGCTAGGTCCGCAGCGTGCGCGGCGATCTTGTAGGTGATCACTCCGCGCTTCACGTCGTCACGGTTGGGAAGTCCGAGATGCTCCTTCGGCGTGACGTAGCAAAGCATTGCCGTTCCGTACCAGCCGATCTGCGCCGCACCGATGGCCGACGTGATGTGGTCGTAGGCCGGCGCGATGTCCGTGGTGAGCGGCCCGAGGGTGTAGAACGGTGCCTCTTCACACCACTCGAGCTGCTTGTCCATGTTCTCCTTGATCATATGCATGGGCACATGACCGGGGCCCTCGTTCATGACCTGAACCCCGTGCTTCCACGCGATCTTCGTCAGGTCACCCTGCACCTTGAGCTCGGCGAACTGAGCTTCGTCGTTCGCGTCGTAGAGCGACCCTGGACGCAAGCCGTCCCCGAGCGAGAAGGAGACGTCATAAGCCGCCATGATCTCGCAAAGCTCGGGGAAGTTCGTGTAGGTGAAGTTCTCCTTGTGATGCGCCATGCACCACTTCGCAAGAATGGATCCTCCACGCGACACGATGCCGGTCATGCGGTTGGCGGTCATCGGAATGAAGCGCAGCAGCACGCCCGCGTGGACGGTGAAGTAATCCACGCCCTGTTCACACTGCTCGATGATCGTGTCGCGGTAGATCTCCCATGTGAGCTCTTCCGGCACCCCGTCCACCTTCTCGAGCGCCTGGTAGATCGGCACCGTTCCGATCGGGACTGGAGAATTCCGGAGGATCCACTCGCGGGTCTCGTGGATGTTCTGGCCCGTCGACAGATCCATGACGGTGTCTGCGCCCCAGAGCGTGGCCCAGCGGAGCTTCTCGACCTCTTCTTCGATCGAGGAGCTGACCGCGGAATTGCCGATATTCGCGTTAATCTTCACTTTGAAATTTCGCCCGATGATCATCGGTTCGATTTCAGGGTGGTTGATGTTCGCTGGAATGATCGCACGACCTCGCGCGACTTCATCGCGCACGAAGTCTGGAGACATGCCTTCGCGGATTGCGACGAACTCCATTTCAGGAGTGACCTCGCCCTTCCGGGCATAGGTCATTTGAGTGACGGAGCCTGAACCCTTCAGCGTGCGGCGATGGAGGCCAGCCGGCATCTCGACCGCACCGGTCGGCGTCCGGGTGCGGGTCGTCTCCGTGACATCCCCCCTGCCGTAGATCCAGTCATCACGAAGGGTCGTCAGTCCCATGCGGACATCGAGATCGCCGGGGCCACTCGTGTCGTAGACCCGAAACGGAGGCTCGCCACCGGACAGTTGGATCTCACGCATCGGGACGTGGATGTTTCGCGACCCCTCAACAAAGACCTTCTTTGAATTGGGAAAAGCATCCGGGTAATCACTGCCGACGTCGTCGGTCTTCGGTGAAACTCGGGTACGTCCGTTTTGCTCACTCATCAGCGTTGACCTCGTGCGGCGAGGTGCGCGGAGCGGGGCATTGCCGCCGGGGGATGCCCGGCCTCGCTCTTTGCCGCGCTCCCTACGCCGGTTTCAACCGGATCAGGTTCCAAGGGTCATTCTCAACCGGAACCGTCTCAATGACGGCCTCGGTGCCCCTGGCGGCTCGTGAACTTAGGGTGCCCTTGGGGGAGGAAGGAAGGGGAAGATCAGTCCTTCTCCCCATCCTTCATGTTTTTCCCCAGAACCATGGTGACGATCGACATGACGATGCTCCCGAGAATCGCCGACCACAGGCTGTCGATATTGAGGCTGTCGGTCAGGCCCGCCGTCGCCAGCAGGAGAGCCCCATTCACGACGAATGAGAACATGCCGAGCGTCACGATCAGGAACGGGATCGAAAATAAGACCAAAATGGGCTTCAAGAGCGCATTCAGAATCCCGAAGATCAGGGCCACCACCAGAACATCGCCGAAGCCTCCGGTCAGGTTAATTCCCCCAACGATCCAGGCCGCTGCAGAAAGTGCCAGTGCATTCACCAGCAACCGTATTGCGAAGTTTTTCATGAGATACCCTACGGGATTCCGTGTGGTAACGTTCCGTGCTTAGGCTTTCAAGCAGGCTGTCGAGTCCAGAGGCGGCAAGGCGGAGCAACTCGTTACAGAAGCGGCCGATCTTCTACAGTCCAGATCCTTTTCATCGGGCATGTACCTCCCGGAGCTCGTAGCCCAGAATCTCGCCGCCTACTAGGGGTTCATCGGCGACGTACCGCTAGCCATTGAATGGGTACGCTACGCCTTCGAGCTCTCGCCCGCGGCGGTCGATACTCGCGTTCTTGGGTCTGCCCTCTTCGAGCCGGTCCGAAACGATCCGCGTTTCGCAGCCGCGGCCGACGACATTCGGACAAACGCCATCGCCCGGGTCGAGGCCGCACGAGACCTGATCCTACCCCCTCTGTAGCCACGAGCTGGATCTCCCAAGCACCTGAGTCGGTACGAGGGTCATGCGACCACTCCACCTTCCTACGCTATTCGCCCTGTCCCTGCTCGCGATGCCATCTCCGGGCTCGAGTCAGGGCATCGCACAACTCATGACGGGATTCCGGGAGGGCGGTGGCTGGGTCAGCATTCCCATCGAGGAGGGCCGTGGGACGTTCTCTACGATCACGTTGCCGACCGCGGCCATGAGCGTCGCCGGATGCATCAACGTCTGGTCCGTCCATTCCGGCACATGGAAGATCGAGGCACACGAGAAGGTGCTCGGGTCGGTCCTGAGCCTCGATGCCGAACCAGGTCAAGGTGTGCCGTTCGAGCATGACTTCGGAATGACCGCCCAGGTCGACTTCGACTTCCGGTGGAGTGAGCCCCGGGACACCACGTTGTACTTGTGGGTCGGACTAGGCAGGTCGGGCCGTGGTCCGGAGACGGTGTGTGAGCCCGGCTAGCCGGGCTTCTACTGGGAGATCGGCCTGCTCACGCGCCGCAGGACCCGTCCTGCCCTCGTGTGCTGTGGCTCCCCTTCATCCACCGCCATCTCACCGTTGACTAGGACGTAGCGCATTCCCGTCGCGAGGAGACGGGGCTCTAGGAACGTGGACTCGTCCCGAATCGTCTCAGGGTCGAACACCGCGATGTCGGCAAAGCTGCCAACTGCAATGCGTCCACGATCGGTGAGGCCGAAGACCTCGGCGGGCTGAGAACTCGAAGCGCGAATCATGCGGGACATGGAGAGGACCTCCTCGTCGAGCACATACTTTCGAATCTTCCGAGGATAGGTGCCATACTTCCGCGGATGGCCGTCGGAACCATCCGAGCCCGTCATGACGAACTCGGCCGCCATAAATGTCGCGATGTCATTCTCGTTCATGTTGAACGACCCAATACCCGCTCCACCGTCTCGAATGATCTCAATCGCTGTTTCGATCGGATCAAGCCCCCGAGCCGCCGCGACCGCCTCAAGCGTAAGGCCTCGAATGCTCTCGTCGCGCCCTCCCGTAATAAGCATCGCATCCGGTCCGTTTCGCCTCCGCATGTTGTCCTGCATATCGGAGACGAGTCGCTCACGCACCACCGGGTCGTCGAAACGCGCTAGGAGCGAATCGCGACCTCCTGACTGAGCCCACCTCGGTAGCAGCGAGGCGTTGAGAGATGATCCACTCGCCTCATACGGATACTGGTCCGCGGTCACACGCAGGCCCCTGGCCCGCGCGGTCCGAATCATCTCGATGGCTTCACCGCTCTGGCCCCACACATCCACCCCAAGTGCCTTGATATGGGAGATGTTCGCAGCAATCTCCGCCTCCTCCGCCACGCGGATGACCTCGGCGATCGAGCCCAGAAGCCCAATCGAATAAGAGGACTCGTCTCGCATGTGCGAGTCGTAGGTACCGCCGTACGCGGCGGCCACGCGGGCCAACTCCACGACCTCTTCCGTCGATGAGAAGCTCTGAGGTGCGTAGAACAAACCCGTTGCGAGTCCTGCAGCTCCGTCCCGCATCGCCTGGTCCACGAGCCCCTTCATCTTCTCGATTTCATCGTCCGACGCGGGTTCGTCACGCATGCCCATGACCTCGCCGCGCACCGACCCGAAACCAACGAGGAGCGCCGCGTTGGTCCCTATCCCCCGTCCCTCCATCGCTGCACGGCTTTCCGCGATATCAAATGTTCCGTGCCCGTCGTTTCCGACGACCACGGTCGTCACCCCCTGCATGAGGTAGTTGAGATTCTCTCGACGCACCGGCTCCTCGGAAGCGAGGTCACGCTGAGCGTGAGCATGGGGGTCGATGAAGCCTGGTGACACGACGAGTCCGCTCGCGTTGATCACGCGCGTGCCTGCAACACCCGCAGCGGTGGCATCTCCCAAAAAGACGATTCGGTCACCCGAGACTCCGACGTCTCTGATCACGCCTTCTGAGCCTGACCCGTCGTATACCATCCCTCCACGGATCAGTACCTCTACTTCGTCGGGAACGTCTCCGAGCAGCTCTTTCGGCACCATCGAATGGACGCCGACATTGCCATCAACCAGCTCCGTGATTCCCAGATCGACTGCCATGGACACCACGGAGTAAGCCTCCCCCTGGCTCAGGCCGGTCCGCTCCTGAATCAACTCGACCGTCTCGCGGATCGCGATCTCTGTGGCCTCCTCTAGGTCCGGCGCGAAGCCCATCGCGATGTGATGCGTGGGAGTCTCGGCACGAGGCCAGTCCAGTGTTCGATCCTTGTGGAGAATGAACTGGAGTCGACCTTCGAGGGAAGTCTCCAGTCCCGTCTGATTCACCTCTCCATCGCCCTGGGCAGCGTGCCCATCGCCGATTGCGAACAGTGCGCCTGTGACCCACACCGGCACGTAGAGAGTCGTCCCTGCAACGAGCTCCTTGAGGTCCATGTTTCCTGCGTGGCGTCCCGGTGGATTCGAGCTGACACGCCCCGAATCCGGCGGCGGGGCCACCCCCATGCTTCCGAAGAACGGCCGCGTCGTAACCGTCACACCCGGTGCGATTTCGGCTCGATGGTTCTGAGTGTCGATTCGAATCAGGCGAGACCGCACATTTTCGTCGCACAGGTCACGCACGAACCCACTGCATCCGTTGTACCCGTATGGAATCGAGTAATCGACAGAGAGAATTCGTACCTCAAGCACGTCCCCGGGCTCGGCCCCTTCAATGTGGATCGGGCCGGTCAGGATGTGTCCACCGGGCCCGCGGTCCGTAACCTGTTCGACAATCGCCGCGAGGTTCTGCTGCACTTCTTCAGCGGGCAGACCCATCTGCTGTAGCCGCGTGGGATTGCTGGTGAGCATCGTGGTGATCTCGAGGAAATCACCTGACGCTATCCGCAACACCCCCGGCTTTTCCGGGTCGTAGTGACCGTATGCCACGGTCTCGGGTCCTGCCACGAGTCGGTGCGTTGCCTGTGCCGCGACCCGGCCGTTTCCGATGAGCGGGCCGAGGGCCGATGTAGCAAGGACGAACCATCCGAAACGGGCGACGTATCTGGAGTGCTTCATACGGGTAGTTCTCTGAGAGCGGCCGTGCGAACGGACACGATACCCTTCCCCACCGGGCATAGCACCACCCGAGGCCACGGCCAGAAACAAGAACGGCCACCTCGAGCGCTTTGCCCGAGATGGCCGTCTTCAACTGGTCTGCGGGGTCGTCGGTGAATGCTCGACCTCTGGGGAACCTCGGGTTACCCGCCCTTCACCATCCGCATGAGAGCTGCAATCGGATCATACGAACGGTCCACAACCCGCTCCTTGAGCGGAATGATCGCGTTGTCTGTAATCGCAATGTGCTCAGGACACACCTTCGTGCAGCACTTGGTAATGTTGCAGTACCCGATCCCCATGTCGTCCCGCAAGTGCGCGGTGCGATCTCCGGTATCGATCGGGTTCATCTCCGCCTGAGCCGCGAACACGAAGTGTCGAGGCCCCGCGAACTTGTCATGCATCTGGTGGTCACGAAGTACGTGGCAGACGTCTTGGCACAGGAAGCATTCGATACACTTCCTGAATTCCTGCGGCCGCTCCACATCGGACTGCTGTATGTTCCAGGAACCGTCGTCGAAATCCGGCTTCCGAGGCGTAATCTGCTGGATCGCGGCTTTGACTTCGTAGTTCCAGGAGACGTCGCTCACGAGGTCCTTGATGACCGGGAACGTCCGCATCGGCTCGACAGTGATCGGCTTGTCGTCGGGCAAATCCTCTACCCGAGTCATGCACATCAACTTCGGGGATCCGTTGATCTCCGCTGAGCATGAACCGCACTTCCCAGCCTTGCAGTTCCATCGGCACGCCAGGTCGTTGGCCTGCTCAGCCTGAATCTTGTGGACCGCGTCGAGGACGACGTAGCCAGGTTCGAGTTCCACATCGTACGACTCGAAGTCACCGCCGTCGCTGTTGCCCCGCCACACCTTGAACGTCGCGGTAGCCATCAGCCTTGCTCCTCAATGATGTCCTTGAGGTCCTGACGCATGTCTGGGATGTCGCGACGCTCGATCTCCATCGATCCATCAGGTGCCTGACGGACGATATGGTTGAACGTGCCCCACGCCGGATCCTTGTCGAGGTGATCGAGCCTCGAGTGGGCACCCCGGCTCTCCTTTCGCTCCCGAGCCGCCAATGCGATGGCTTCGGAAACCGTGAGGAGATGCTTCATGTCGAGGGCCGTGTGCCACCCGGGATTGAACCAACGGTTTCCACCTGCACCGACGTCGGTGAGCTGTGTGCCGATCTCGCGAATCTTGTCGACGGCCTCGGTCAGTCCTTCATCCACGCGGGCGATGCCGACTTTGTCCTGCATCAGGGACTGTAGTTCGTACTGAAGCTGGAAAGGTCCCCGCTCCGTCTTCTCACGCTCAATCGGCGCGAGCGCTTCAGTCGCCGCGGCTTCCACGTCGGCCTCGGCCACGGAGTAAGACCCATGCTCTTTGGCGAACTTCGCCGCGTGCTCCCCGGCTCGCTTCCCGAAGACGACCAAATCCGAAAGTGAGTTCCCACCTAGACGATTGGCACCGTGCAAGCCACCGGCGACCTCGCCAGCCGCAAACAGGCCCGGCACCGTGGTGGTCATCTGCGTATCAGGATCGACCGCGATTCCGCCCATCGCATAGTGGGTGGTCGGGCCTACTTCCATCGGCTCCTTCGTGATGTCGATGCCCGCCAGTTCTTTGAACTGATGGTACATGCTCGGAAGCTTCTTTTTGATATGGCCCTCGGAGTCCTTGATGTTCTCTTTGATCCACGCGATGTCGAGGAAGGCTCCCCCGTGTGGGCTCCCACGACCCTCCTGGACTTCCTTCACGATCTTCCGCGCCACATGGTCTCTCGTGAGGAGCTCCGGGGGACGCCGGGCATCCCGATCGCCAGTCACATACCGCCAGCCCTCCTCAGCAGTCTCCGCGGTCTGACCATCGTAGAGCGGGGGGATATCGTCGAACATGAAGCGCTTGCCTTCACTATTCTTCAGAACGCCGCCTTCGCCCCGCACACCTTCCGTCACGAGAATGCCGCGAACACTGGGCGGCCACACCATGCCGGTCGGGTGGAACTGGATGAACTCCATGTCGACGAGTTCAGCGCCCGCGTGGTATCCGAGCGAGTGCCCGTCGCCTGTTCCTTCCCAACTGTTGCTTGTGACGAGGAAGGAGCGGCCAAGGCCACCCGTCGCAAGAATGACGGCCTTCGCCTTGTATACGCGGAAACGGCCCTGCTCGCGATCGTAGCCGAACGCGCCCACACACCGCTCACCATCCTTCAACAGGCTGGTGACCGTCACCTCCATATGGACATCGATGCCCTGATGGATGCCGTGGTCCTGAAGCGTCCGGATCATTTCGAGTCCGGTCCGATCTCCCACGTGCGCGAGACGCGGATAGGCATGTCCACCGAAATTGCGCTGCAAAATCTTGCCGTCAGGCGTTCTGTCGAAGAGCGCGCCCCACGACTCGAGCTCGCGCGCACGCTCCGGCGCCTCTTTCGCGTGGTGCTCGGCCATACGCCAACTGTTGAGGTACTGACCACCACGCATCGTGTCGGCGAAGTGAACATTCCAGCCGTCACGCTCGTCGACATTCGACATCGCGGCCGCCATGCCACCCTCGGCCATGACGGTGTGTGCCTTACCGAGAAGTGACTTGCAGATCAGACCGACGGAGACGCCTTCAGCCGCGGCTTCGATGGCGGCCCGCAATCCCGCGCCGCCTGCACCGATGACGATGACGTCGTGCTCAAACTCCTGGTACCCGGCCATCAGAAGAACCTCACATTGGTCCAGACGCCCATCGCACAGAGGCGCACATAGATATCGGTGAACGCCACCCAGAGCAGGCTCGTCCATGCCCATGCCATGTGTCGACCATTCAGACAGGTCACACACTCATAGACCATTTTTCGTACCGGCCGTCTCGAAAGGATGTCTATGCCGCCGCCGACAAGGTGACGGAGCGAGTGACATCCGAACGTATAGCCGGAGAGAAAGACCACGTTCAGCGTGACGACGATCGTCCCGACGCTGAGGCCGAACTCCTTGCCGCCCGCAGCCGTATGGAACCACATCGCGTTCCAGGCGTCGATGCCGAGGAAGACGAGGAGCGCCAGTGCAAAGGGCAATGCGTACCGGTGAAGGTTCTGGATCAGGAGCGGCATTTTCCGCTCACCGATGTACCCCTTACCGGGCGTCCCGACGGAGCAGGATGGCGGCCCCGGCCAGTAGGCCTTGTAGTACGCTCCCCTGTAGTAGTAACAGGTGAGCCTGAAGCTCACCGGTGCCCACAGAATGAGGAATGCAGGAGAATACGGCATGAACGACGGCCACCACGAGGGCGATCCCGGTCGCTGCATGAGCGCGTGCTCGGTGGGTCCCCAGATCTCCGGTGAGTAGAACGGAGAGAGGAGGTTCTCGAAGTGGTAGAATTCGCCCTGAAAGGCGGCCCACGTCGAATAGAGAATGAATCCACTGAAGACTGTGAATACAGCGAGTGGCTGGAGCCACCATGCATCCTGCCGCATGGTTTCGCCCCACGATCGCTTGACCGGCAGAGTCGTGACTTTGGACGGCATGTACTCACCTTTGGGGGTGTGGTGCACCGTTGGAAGCTTCGCGTCTTTTTGAGGTAGCTACTGCGCGTCGGGGCGCAGCGCCGCCGTAATATCAACGCCTCTCGCGCCACTGCAACGGGTTGCCAAACCCGAAGATCGACAAATGAGCAATGTGGTCCGACCCGAAGCCCACGCCGAGCTCGTTCCGCGGCTCGATTCCCTGCGTCCGGATAGTGTTCGGCAATGGAGCCGAATGAACGCGCATCAGCCTGTGTGTCACCTCAACGACTCCTCCAAGGCGATCCTCCTGGATCGACCGCTCGCCGAGATATCCCCTGACATGAAGCGGCTAATCAGGAGGGGTTACGCCTTCGCCATCCCGAATCCCTGGCCAAAGGGCGTCGCCACCTTATCAAGAATGGCCGCGTCAGGTGGCACCGGATTCGGCGCTGAGGGGGGGGGGCGCAGGCGCAGAGCGCGATCAGGCAGCCGGCAAGGACATTCGCACAGGCAGAATCAGTTCGTGCGGTGCTTCTTCGAAACGTCGTCGAGAAGCCTTAGCTCGTCTTTGGTGAGCGACGACATTCCTTCAGCGGAGATCTTGTCGAGCACGGCGTCGACCTTGTCGTAGAGAGCTCCGTCTTCACGGACGTTCGGCCGACTGTCAGAGGCTGCATCTTCTGCCGCTGACTCGTCACCCGGCACGATCGCCAGCCGTCGATTCTTCTTCCTCGCGGCCTTCTTCAAGCCTTCGAGCGGCTTGCTGCTCCGCCAGTCCGCCTTCAGGTAGAGGTAGCCGGCCAGTAGACCACCCAAGTGCGCGAAATGAGCCACGTTGCTCCCACCCTGCGCGCTACCCGCGGCCCCCAACAGATTCAAAACGCCCATGAACGCCACGAGGTACTTCGCAAGAACCGGAAAAATGCCAAAGACATAGATAGGCGTATTCGGCCAGTTCATCGCGAACGCTAGCATGACGCCGTACACAGCCGCGGAGGCTCCAATCAGAGCACTCGCCTGAAAGAAGAGGCTCAGGGCGACTCCACCCAACCCGCAGATCAGATAGAACTTCAGGAACTCCCGCTCGCCCCACTTCGATTCGAGCGGGGGGCCAAAAAAGAAGAGGAAAAGCATGTTCCCGACGAGGTGCATCAGGTTGCCATGCAGGAACATGTACGTGAGCGGGCCCCACGGCTTGAACACGATCTGGCTCGGCTGGAAGGCGAACCAGTTGAACATCACGTCCGGCAGGGCCAACTGGAACGCAAATATGACCGCGCTGGCAATCAGAAGCCGCTTCACCATCGGGGTAGGCTTGAGGCCCAGCCCAAAGGATTGGAAGCCGTGACCGCTCTGATAACTCATGAGGTCGTAACTCGCGTTCGTCCTGAGGCCATTGGGAGTGGGTTGAACACCCTGAAACGAGAGCAGGTTCCGGGAAGCCAGACCCTCTCCTCAACCGCAGCCACGGTCACGAAGAATGGCTTCCGGAACGCCTGTACGCGAGCCGCACCACCCGATCGCAGAGTTCGGGAAAGGTGATTCCTGCGGAGCGGGCCCCCTTGGGTACCAGGCTGTTCGCCGTCATCCCCGGAAGCGCGTTGGCTTCCAGACACCATGGACGGCCGCCTTCATCGACAATGAAATCGATACGCGAGTAGTCTCGCATGCGAAGAGCCCGGTGGACTTCGAGCGCGAGGCGACGGAGCTCGTCAGAGAGTTCGGCCGGGATATCGGCGGGGAAAATCTCTTCCGCCATGCCTGGTTGATATTTGCACTCATAGTCAAAAATCTCGTGCTCAGGCACGATCTCACCCACCGGGAAAGTGTCGGGGCCGACAACCCCCACAGTGAATTCCCGTCCTGCGTGGTATCGCTCGAACAAGACGACGTCGTCCCACGTCGCACTCACTGCAATCGCCGCGGCGAGCTCGTCTCGATCGTGCGCGAGAAACAGTCTCAGTGATGATCCACCCGCCGCCGCCTTCACGATCACAGGGAGCCCAAGCGCCGCCTCGACTTCATCGACCTTATGCGATCCGACCATCCAATCGGGCGTCGGAATCCCGGCATCCCGCAGCAGGCGTTTGGTAACCTCCTTGTCCATCGCGAGTGAGCACCCGAGGCGATCACTGCCCGTATAGGTCACACCAGCGACGTCGAGGAGCGCCTGGATCGTCCCGTCTTCTCCACTACCCCCGTGAAGGGCCAAGAAAAATACATCGACATCAGCGAGGTCGGCATCGCGAGTGAGCGCGACGGTGTGACTCTCGTCGAGGGCTGCGAGTGCTCCAGGACTGGGAGGAGCCGCCGCCTTGACGCCCTCTTCGAGCAGCTGTCGTTCCCGGTCGGGGCCCAGTCGGCCGTGCACCGTATCGACCGCTACGACTTCATGACCTGCTTGGCGGAGCGCTGATGCGACCTGAACACCGGACGCCAGAGAGACGTCCCTTTCGTCGGACGTACCACCGAGAAGAACGGCGACCTTCACCCGGCCAGCGCCTGGACGACGTCGTATCGGGTGATAATGCCCACGAGTTCGCCGTCGTCGCGCACTAGGCAGGCCGCATTGTCACGGGCGAGAAGCGGACGGATCTCTTCCGCATCGACGTGGCCCTCCAGGACCGGAAAGGGCGCACCCATGACGGTCTCTGAAGTCTTGTCAAGCAGTTCCGGGTCTTCGATGATCTGCGCCATCAGACGTGACTCAGTGATCGACCCGATACACTCGCCGTCGCGCACGACCGGAAGCTGGCCGATGTCATGGGCGGTGATCGCAGAGAGGGCGATCCGGATCGGAGTCGTCGGCTCGACCGTTACGAGTCCGGACACTCGGCCGTCCTTGCCGGCGACGGCCTCAAGCAGCGATGAGCGGCGGGGACGCTCGAGAAACCCGTTCTCTCGCATCCATTCATCGTCGTATGTCTTGCTCAGATACCGCTCACCCCAATCGCAGATCAGAGTGACCACGAATGCGTCGGGATCGTCGAGTTCTTTGGCAAGCTCGACCGCAGTGTGCACCATGAGGCCGGCCGAGCCACCAGCAAACAGGCCCTCCTCTCGGGACACGCGGCGTGCCATCCTGAAGGCTTCCGCATCGCCGTGACTTCGAAATTCGTCCACGTAATCGAGGTCGAGACTCCCTGGAATTTTGTCGTTCCCAATACCCTCCACCTTATACGGAGAGCCTTCGACCATTTCTCCAGTATTAAAGAAGGGTGCGATCATCGATCCCTCCGGGTCCACACCGACGATCCGTACCGAGTCGCTCTGCTCCTTCAGGTAGCGACCCACACCTGTAATGGTGCCACCGGTACCTGCAGACGCGACGAAATGGGTGACCTTCCCCTCGCTCTGCTCCCAGATCTCGAGGCCAGTCGTCGCGTAATGAGCGTCCGGATTAGCCTGGTTGTAGAACTGATTTGCCAGCACTGCACCCGGTGTTTCGGCCGTGATGCTTCGAGCCTGCTGCAGATAGTGGTCGGGATGATCCGGAGGTACGGCCGTGGGCGTGATTACGACCTCGGCGCCGAATGCACGAAGCAGCTTCACCTTCTCGCTGCTCATCTTGTCCGGCATCGTGCAAATGCACTTGTAGCCCTTCAGGGAGGCCGCCATCGCGAGCGCGAGGCCAGTGTTGCCCCCGGTCGCCTCGACGACGGTCCCGCCCGGCTTCAAGGTGCCATCCGCCTCCGCGGCTTCGATCATCGCGAGTCCGATTCGGTCCTTGATCGAACCACCTGGACCCATGAATTCACACTTCACGTAGACCGGTGTGCGACACCCATCTGTTACCGCGTTGAGGCGCACCATCGGCGTCCATCCGATGAGATCGAGAACGCTGTCGTATGGGCGCGGGTGACGCTCAGCCATGTTTTACAAATCCAGACGGTGAGTGGTTTGTCAGCTTTGGGGTGCGCCAAGGGTATCCGGTCGGGGGCGTTTCGAGAAACGTACCGGCACCTCGGCCCAAACTTGGATTCGATCGCCGTCTTCCTGCCGAGCTGGCGTGAAACGAAGATGGCGAGCCCCCTCCGTAGCGGCGGAGTCGAAGGCGGCGTGTCCTGAAGATTCGACGACCTCGACGCTGTCGACGCCCCCCGTATCTCCGACGAGAACCCGGAGAACGGTCTCGCCTTCCATATCCTGATCCCACATATGAAGGGGATACTCAATGGGGATCTCGCCGAGGGGGCGGGGTTCCTGGATCTTACCGTCGGCGGCGCATCCACCCATAGCCACACAGCCCGCTACCCAGAGGCCTACCGAACGGCGGCTACCCCTGAGCCCTGTCGAATCGTCTGGAATTCGCTTCAATCGTCTTCCCCGAGCCGGGTCGCGTTGCCGAGTTCATACAGAAGGTCGAGAGCCTCTTTCGGACTCAGTTCATTCGGATCGATGGCCTTAAGTCGGGTCACCGTCGGATGCTCGACCTGAAACATAGAGAGCTGTTCCTGCGGCCCCTCCGAGTCTGGGCCATGCGCCCCATGTCGACCGAGTCCCTCCCCACCACTGGTATGTGTTCCCTCGAGCTCCGCGAGAAGTTCCCGGGCCCTCGATACGATCCCGTCGGGCAGACCAGCGAGCCGCGCGACCTGAATTCCATATGATCGATCAGCGCCTCCGTCTGCGAGTCGCCTAAGAAATACGATCTCCTCACCTACCTCACGAACGGAAACATTCATGTTTTTCACACCATCGAGCTGATCGCCCAGCTGGGTGAGCTCATGGTAGTGAGTCGCGAAGATCGTCTTCGCACCAATGTGTTCGTGAATGTGCTCGGTGACCGCCCAGGCGATCGACACCCCGTCGTAGGTCGACGTGCCTCGCCCGATTTCATCGAGCAGTACGAGGCTCCGATCAGTCGCGCCGTGGACGATGGCCGCGGTCTCGCTCATCTCCACCATAAAGGTGGACTGCCCGCGGGCCAGATTGTCCGACGCACCCACGCGGGTGAAAATCCGATCTGACACCGGTAGTCGGGCCGCGTCGGCGGGGACGAAAGAACCCAGTTGGCCAAGCAGTTGGATAAGGCCGATCTGCCTCAAGACTGTGCTCTTGCCAGCCATGTTCGGGCCGGTGAGCACGACGATGTGCCCGTGATCATCGAGTACGATGTCGTTGGGAATGAATTCGTCGCGCGGCATCATGGTCTCGACGACAGGATGCCGACCCGCCCGAATCTCCAGGTCGAAGCCCGTATGGATCTCCGGGCGAACGTATTGATGGCGGACGGCTATGTGGGCGAAGGCGGACAGGACGTCGAGCGCCGCAATCCTGGCGCCGGAATCCTGCAGCCTCGGAACGGCTCCGGCGACCTGGGCTCGCACTCCGGCAAAAAGCTCGACCTCGAGCTGCCCGATACGATCTTCGGCCCCGAAGACCTTCTCCTCCCATTCCTTGAGTTCCGGAGTGAAGTAGCGCTCGCCGTTCGTGAGGGTCTGCTTCCGGACGAAGTCATCAGGCACCTTGTCGAGGTTGGCCTTGGTCACCTCGAGATAGTATCCGAACACTTTGTTGAAACCGACCTTCAGGGACGAGATGCCCGACCGCTCGCGCTCCCGAGTCTGAAGGCTCGCAATGAAGTCGCGTGCACCGTCCCGGACGGCACGGATCTCATCAAGCTCTTGCGACCAACCCGTCCGGATCACGCCCCCGTCGTGAAGTGCCGCCGGGGGATCATCGGCAACCGCCGATGCGAGCAATTCGAGCACGTCCTTCATGCAGTCGAGGTCGGTGCCGAGACTTTGGGTCAGGTCAGACGACGCGTTACCGGCCGCTTCAGCAACCGCAGGCAGGCTCTCAAGCGAGTTCCGAAGACTCCCGAGGTCACGGGGCCCGACCCTGAGCGTTCCAATCTTGCCGGCGAGTCGCTCCAGGTCACTCACGCCTTTTAGGGCTCTTCGCAGAGCATCTCGGAGTTCCGGCGAAGCGACGCACTCTGCCACGGCCTCCTGGCGCGTCCAGATTTCGTCGGCGACGACCAAGGGCTCCAGAATCCAGCGACGAAGGAGCCGGCCACCCATCGGGGTCACGGACCCGTCGAGAACGTCGAGAAGCGTTCCGCCTTCTTCACCGGAGCGAAGAGGCTCGATCAGTTCGAGATTTCTACGGGTCATCTCGTCGAGGAGCATCACCCGCCCTGGACGTCGGATTTGAACGGCCTTGAGGTGCGTCACACCCGCCGGACGAATCTCAGCCAGGTACTGAATCAGGGCGCCACCGGCACGAATCAGTGCGTCGTCGTGCGACTGGAAGCCAAACCCATCCAGCGACTGAACCGAATAGGCCTTGAGCAACTCGGCAGCCGCAATATCCTCCTCGAACATCCAGTCGTCACGAACGGTGCGGGGCAACGTCGAAGGCGCGGCGAAGGCAACCTCGGGGCTCTCCGCGAGGGCTCGGGGCAGAAGGACCTCAGATGGTTCGAGGCGGCCAAGCTCCGCGCGAAGCTCACCTTCGGGGACACGCTGGACCGACAGCTCTCCGGTGGACACATCGAGTGTGGCCAGTCCGTGCGAGCCATCCGGGCTCCCCACAAGCGCTACCAGAAAATTGTTACGCCGTTCGGAGAGCAGATTGTCTGCGAGAACAGTCCCCGGCGTCACGGTTTCGGTCACCTCGCGTTTGACCAAGCCCTTGGCGAGTGCCGGGTCCTCCACCTGGTCACAGATCGCGACACGCCGTCCGAGCTTGACGAGCCGCGAGAGGTAGTCGTCGAGAGCCTTCGCGGGCACACCCGCGAGCGGGACCTTCGCCGCCGCACCGTTGTTCCGTGAGGTGAGGGTGAGACCCAGGAGCTTCGCTCCCTCCTCGGCATCACCATGGAATAGCTCGTAGAAGTCGCCCACCCGAAAGAAGAGGAGCGAGTCCCGATGGCGCGACTTGGCGTCACGCCACTGCTGCATGAGCGGGGTATCAGAGGAGGCCATGCGGGAAGTTGGACGGGCTGATGGGTCCACTCAAGGCTCGGTCCGCAATTTCCGCCAAGATATACGCATATGTGCGAACGAATCCGTCGGCCCACAGACTCTGCGTCCAACTCATCTATACTCAGTTGCCCAACGGTAGGATGCTTCCGGCGGGCGCACGGTCATGACAACACAGACCTGGATCGACAAGGCGGGAGAAATGGTCGTGCGAGATGGATTGGTGGAAACCGAGATCGGTCGCACGACGGAACAGTTCGGCTTGATCGCCCACGTTTTCAGCACCTATGTGGCGTTTTGCAGCCGAGCGGACGCGTTCCACTTTCAGCGAAGGATCAACTCATTCCAGCTGATGAATGATGGTGACCGCGGGTGGATGACATTGCAGGTATTCAGTGACTGAGAGCATTTCCTGTGGCTACGAAACGACACCGCGGGTAGCCGTCGATAACGCCGACACGAGAGTACGCGAGGCGCTGACAATCGAGAGGTTCGGCGCCCTCACCGAGATCGATGTCGCCGGAGCGGTCAATGACACGCTCGGGGCGAGACGATCATGCGCCGCTCGGCGAGGATGTCGCAACCCGCCTAAGCGGGTCATCGAGCCTCTGTAGAGCAGACTCGACACACCTGAGTCAATCGCGGATCAGCAACTCTGGGCGCTCGTCACGGACGAGGGCTGCATTGACGCCCTGAGCGGCGAGCTCTTCAAGAAGATCGACCGCCGCAGACCGCTCGGCGAACCGGCCGGCCCGGACGTGGGTGAACTGACTACCTTCCACACGCACCACGCGAACATCGACGCCTGCAGCCTTCACTTCCGCGAATAGCACGAGCGCGCGCTCTTCCTCGCCGAACGCGCCGAGCTGGACGTAGTAGTTCATCGCAGGCTCGGTGGCTTCTTCAGTGACAGCGGAGTCGTCTGTCGTCGAGGCCTCCGTGGCTGAAGCCTCTGCCGCTGTAGCCGAGTCCATCGCTGACCCACTAGCAGCATGCGTAATTGGAGCCCCCTCAGGCCCAGGCGACGGACTCTCAGTCGACGTGGCCGAAGTGGCGCGGGTCGGGATGTCACCTGGCGGCGGTACCGGCCCGGCATTAGCAATCCACGCCTCAGCTCGGCCACGGGCATCTGATCGTGGATAGTCGCGGGAAAGCGTGTTCACATAATCACGGGCGGCGACCTCATCACCCATGGCGAACGCGGCCTGCGCGAGTCTCATCACGGCGTCCGGCGTGAACTGCCCCGACGGGTACAACACGACGAGACGCCGGAAGTCGAGTTCAGCCTGGACCGGGTCCACGGTCAGACGGCCCCTGAGCCACAACCCACGCTGCCGTTCCCTGCGGGTGGCGTCCAACCGTTCGTCCTCCCACCAGACGATCAACTCATCACGGGCTTCGTCTGTCCGTCCCATCCGAGTCAGTTGCTCGACCGGCTCTAGCGTCGATTGGGCCTCGACAACATCGGGCTGCATCAGCAGGGTGAACGCGGTCAGCACAGACACAAGTCCGACCCTCAAACCACCGCGCACCGCAAGGCTCCGCTCTCTACCGGTCATGCTGCCTCCGCATAAACCCGCAGCCCAAGCAGCCACGACTCCAGAAAATGTTCGTCGGTATGTGGGCTCGCCTTTAACAGCCGGTCCACGTCGAGTAGCCCTTCGAGCGCGTGGTCGACATGAGGTAGTGACCACTTTCGTGCCTGAGAGCCGACGCGCCTTGCCAACCACTTCTGATGATGCGGGAGCACGGCTTCGAGGCCGCCCGGACCCTTTTCTAGTGCGATACCGAGTCGCAGGAATTGGGTGGCCAGTCCGATCACGAGACTGACGCCGGAGTCTCCCTGAGACAGCAAAACGGGTAGGCCCCGGCCGGCCTGCTCAAATTTCCGATCGGCGACCAGGTCGAACCACCCCCACCGATCCTGGGAGGGGAGCTTGGTACCCGCAGCATCGACGTCAGCCAGTGTGATGGTCTTCCGTTCGTCGATGAAGTCGGCCAACTTCGCCACTTCCTGCGACAGAACGCCAAGGTTCGTCCCGATCGCCGCGCCCAGCGCCTGTGCGGCCGAGACCTCAAACTCGACTCCGTGCTCCTCCGTGGCTCGCGCCATAAGCCAGCCCGGGACATCCGCCTCGGTGATCGCCCGGAACTCGACAGTCCGGCTGAACTTCGCCAGTTGGCTGTAGAATTTTGCCTTGGACGCCGAGGGAACAGTACAGCTGAGAATCAACGCCAGTCCCGGGGGCGGATTTTGCGCCACCGCGAGCAGAGCTTCCCTCGCATGCTTCGATCCGGCTAGCCCCTCGACTTCGCTCAGTACGACAACCCGCCATTCGGCCATCATCGGTGGTGTCGCAATGATCGACGCCAGAGTCTCCGCATCGACGTTGCTGCCGCTGATCCGATCGAGGTTGAAATCCCGAGTCCCCGGATCGACATGCGCGTCGATGAGCGCGCGGACCGTGAGGTCTTTCCGGAAATGGTCTTCGCCATGGAGGTAGAAGACACCGCCGGGTTCAGAACCGAGTTTCCGGATGGAGGCGAGCGTAGTCACGTCTCGAATCTCGCCTCGGGCCTCACCTCTGGAAACCACCGATCAACTCAACGATCGGGGAGAAATCTCTGACGCCCGCGAACTTGCTGATCGTAGCGTTGCGACAAAGGTGTGTAGTCGTAGAGAATCGTATTCTCCCAGAGACCCTCGTCCAGATCATCACCCGCCTTCGAGCTGAACACGCGGGGAGGCGAACTCGCTGCCCGTACGGGTGACCGGGAAGGCGCACGATCGACGACGATCGGAGCCAACTCCACGGCTCTCGACCCAGCGAACATTGTCGGAGACCATGCCGCCGCAGTCAGGAGCAGCGCGATACCGAGTACGGTCATCGCAGGCGTACCGGACGCGGCATGAACTCCGAGCAAGCGCTCATCATCGACGTGAAACAGCCTGTGTCGCAGGCGGGGTTCGAAGTCCGCGCGCAGCTCCGGCTCGGGGAGCGACCGAAGAAGCTGTCCGCCATGAACGACGACGTGCCGGTATCGGACACACGCAGAACAGGCGCCGAGGTGTCGTTGAATAGACGCTGCTTCCTCGCTGGACGTATCACCGTCCAGGTACTCCGTGAGGCGAGCTACGACTTCGGAACAGTTCATCGAATCGGTCTCTCAAGACGACTACAGACCCCAGTGGCCTTAACTCCGTGTCCGGTTACTACTGCACGTGCACGGCAGGGTTCCACAAAAAACAAGCCCCCACCGGGTTTCCCCGGCGGGGGCTTTCCCCACCCCACCCCACCTCACACTCGGACGAAGTACGCTTCAGTGGCACACCTCGTCAGTCAATCATGGGAGCAATGATGTGCGCGAAGTTGTTCCGCGCACGATTTAGTCGACTCTTTACCGTCCCGAGGTTACAGCCCGTGATATCGGCGATCTCCTCGTACGTCTTTCCTTCCATCTCGCGGAGGACAAAAACGATGCGGTGATGCTCAGGCAGCTGCTCCACGGCCTCTTCGACCTTGGCCCGAAGGTGTCGCTTCCGGAACAGGTCGTCAGGCTTGTACTGCGTGTCCTCCCACTCGAGCGGCCGATGGTCGGCGTCCCAGTTCTTCTTGAGCGTCTGGAAGAGCACCAGCGGATTACGGGCCCGATTCCGCAGCTCGTTCTTCGCAAGATTACTCGCGATCGTGTAGATCCATGTCGAAAACTTCTTCGACTTATCGAAACGGTGCAGGTGTCGGTAGACACGGACGAACGTCTCCTGAACCAAGTCCTGCCCGCGCTCGCGATCACCGATGGTCCGGTACACGAAGTTCAGCAGCCTCTGGTCATATCGACGCACCAGATCGTTGAACGCCCGGGGATCTCCATCGAGAGATGCCTGGACAACCTCGGAATCGGTCATTTCGCCCAGCTTCAGACGGTGGTCACGAGCTTCGCTCGGCATCACCTGAAGTTCAGTTGTTTCCTTCTTACGTGCCCTAGCCATGTCTCACCCCCTAGTTGCGGCAACCCGCACTGTCGGCAGATACACTCCTCACACGCCCTCTGGGAGTGCATAGGTCGTGCCAACCGTAGAATCCCGCTACCTCGCCGCAGATCAACTCCTACTGTCCTATTCATGTGACGTCTCAGCGACGCCGATCAAGACACATCGGCAGGAATCGAGTTGCATCTACCTGTCCCTCTTTCAGATAGGGCAGAGATCCAATCGGGTTGCACACCGCTCAACTCTCGGCGACCACGACCTCCACAGGCGCAAGACCAAGAGACTCGAGTTCGGGTGTGATTATGTCGGCATCGCCAGCAACGATGACCTGGACCTCGTCCGGTCGCATGTGCCTCGCCGCAGCCGCAGCCGACTGCTCGGTGGTCACCCCACGAACCGTGTCCCGGTAACGATCGAAATGGTCGTCCGGCAGCCCGAAGACGACGAGCTGGGTGATGCGAGTCGCGATCTGCCCCGCGCTCTCGAGCTGCAGACCGAAAATCCCGGCCGCGTAGTCCCGTGCGGCCGCGACTTCCTCGTCGCGGGGACCATCGTCAGCCATGAGCTGCAACTCTTTTATGATCTCACGCACGGCAGGCGCGGTTACGTCATTGCCGACCGAGGTGCCGATCTGAAACGGACCGGCCTCGCTACGGAAGGTGAAGCGTGAGCGGATCCCGTACGTGTAGCCGTGGTCCTCGCGGAGATTCAGGTTCAGGCGACTCGTAAACATGCCTCCTAGCACCATGTTGGCGATCGAAAGCGGGTAGTAGTCCCGAGTAGAGCGAGCGGCTCCCACATGGCCGATTCGGACCTCCGACTGGACCGAGCCGGGCCGATCGACCACGACGAGTCGCCTGTCGCGCGTCGCTGGCTCGACGACGAAGTCCGGTCGAGAAGCAGGAGCCCCCGACCAGTCACCAAAATGCTCACCGATCATTGCGACGACCTCGTCGGGCTCCACGTCGCCGACGATGATCATTCCCCCACCCTCCGGACGATAGTTCGCATCGACGTAGCCCAGCATAGCCTCGCGGGTCACCGCGGCGATGGACTCCTCACTACCATCGACGGCTCGCCGATACGGAACTCCGTCCGCGAAGTAGCGCACCCTCGCCGAGTCCGTGGCTAGCGCTCCCGGATCCATGCGTCGTTGACGGATCTGGGCTAGCTGCTGCTCACGAGCTCGGGCCACCTCCGCCTCAGGGAAGTCGGGTTCGAATACCATCTCGGCCAGAATCGCCATCGCCTCGGGAAGTCGGTCCGCGAGACATGACAGCCCGATACTCGTGCCTTCCCACCCACCGGACGCGCCGACACGGGCGCCAATTCGTTCGAGGGACTCCGCCAGGGCCGAGCCACTTCTCTTCTTCGTGCCACCCTCGAGTGTGTCCGCGGTAAGCACTCCGAGGCCTGCAGCTGCACTACCGAGTGCCGCCTCCCCTGCCCTCATGAAGAGATTCACGCTGACCATCGGAAGTCGATTCATGCACCCGATTCGAAGGTCAAGGTCATGCGCGGCAGTGCGCCGCTCAACCGCCGGGAATGCAAAGTCGCGTGGCGCGCCCGAAGCCGGCGGGGACGACCGATCGAGCGGGCTCATCGGCTCGTCTCCGGCTGGTAAGTAACAATCGCTCGGTTGTCCGCTCCGAGTCGGGTTCCTGCGAAGTCCTTGATCTGATCGAGGGTGACCGCCCGAAGCCGATCAAGCTCGCGATTCAAACGGCCCGGATCATCGAAGTACAGGTCGAACATCGAGAGCAGGTCGGCTCGTTCAGCCGTCCGCTCCAGTGCTCGCACCAAGTCCGTCTCGGTGAGAGCGATCGCACGATCGATCTCGCTCTGTTGCGCCTCCGCCAGTGCGTCGATCTCCTCAATCATCGCCCGCTCAAGCTCTTCAGGGTCGCCCCCTGGATAACCCGTGGCCCAGACCAAGAACATCGAGGCGCCCGTCAGCAGCGGATAGACGTACGTCACAACCCCTTTCGCCACCTGTCGCTCCCGCACAAGGCGCCGATACAATCGGGACGCCCGCCCCATACCGAGAAGGGCCTGAGAAACCTCTGCCACTGCGAAGTCCTCCGCATCATACGAAGGAGACCGGAAGGCCATAATGACCCGAGGCAGGGGAACATCCGCCACCACGTGATCCCGCACGGTCTGCCCGATTAGAGGTTCGACATCCGGATTGCCGGGGAGCGTCGGGATCGGCCCACCGGGCTCGATGTCTCCGAAATACCGTTTGATCTGCTCGAGGGCCGCTACCGGCTCAATGTCCCCCGCTAGCGTCAGGACTGCATTGTCCGGCACATAGAACGTTTCAAAAAACGAGCCGACATCGTCGAGTGTCGCTGCATCGATGTCCTCCATCGAGCCGATCACAGTGTGCCGATAGGGATGTCCCTCGGGGTAGATCAGCTTCTGAACGCGTTCGCTCCAGTCCCCATACGGCTGATTGTCGTATCGCTGGAGTTTTTCATTTTTCACCACGTCGCGCTGGTTGTCGAGCTTCTCCTGCGTCATCGCGGGGAGCATCCAGCCCATGCGATCAGATTCTAGCCACAGCGTCAGCTCGAGGTCGTTCGAGGGCACGGTTTCAAAGTAGTTCGTGCGATCGAACCACGTCGTGGCGTTCAGGGTGCCGCCGACACGTTCGATCAACTCGAAGTGCCGGTTCTTCGGCACGTGCGCGGATCCCTGAAACATCATGTGCTCGAAGAGATGGGCGAAACCGGTCATTCCTTCGACCTCGTTCCGCGACCCAACACCGTACCAGAGGTTGGTCGCCACGACGGGGACCGTCCGATCAGGTGCGAGGACGACCTTGAGTCCATTGTCCAGGCGGTGTCGCTCGAAAGGGATCGAGAGTTGACTCATTCAGGGTCTCTCGTTGAGTCGAGTGCGAAGCAGATCTGGGGCGAAGTCTTCCATCAGCATCTCGCGGGCGGCGCCGTGACCACCGTCGAGTCGGTCCTCCACATCGGTAACCAGCGCGAGGTCAGCTTCGGCAGCTCGAGTCCTCGCGCGTTCGAGCATTTCGTATGCGACGCCCTCTCGTCCAACTGCAGCCGTCGCCAACGAAGCAGCAAGCTGTGCGTCAACGTCCTCCTCAGCGATACGCGCGCCGGACAGGATCTCTCCTGCGCCCTCCTCAAACTGTCCGGATTCGAGGAGCACGAGCCCGAACACGAGCCTCGCCCAGCCGTCATCAGGGTCGAGACTCACGGCCTCACCTAGTGCGTCGCTGGAGCGATCCCAATCCCGAGCCAGTGCATGGCCCACACCAAGTTCGTACGCGATCTGCGGATCGTCGGCATCGATCTCACGTGCCGCCTTGAGCTCACGCAACCCGTCTTCGAAGAGACCTTCACGAACGAGGTACGCTCCATAGAGCAATCGTCCGACGGCCACCTGAGGCGCCATCAATGCCGCTGCTCGAAGAGCTGGTTCAGCGTCGGCGTCATCGAAGTATGCGAGACCGTTCCCTGCGGTCGAAAGGATGTACGGATCCTCCGGATTGAGTGCGAGGGCCTGCTTGAATCGCTCATAGGCGACTCCCTCGAGACCCAGCTCGCGCTCCGCGACCCCAAGCCAGCAGTGCACGGCAGCTTCGTCCTTGAAGTCCTCGAGGTGGTCTCGCAGCAGCTCTACCGCACCCTCCCAGTCATTGTCCTCTGAAAGCGCGAGTACCCGTTCAAGTATTGTGTCGAGGTCCATCAGTCAGCTCGGTGTACAAGGGTTACGCCGGTCATTGCGACAGGCGGTGCGACGGTCATGAATTCGAGAACGGTGGGTGCGACGTCAGCAAGTCGGCCGTCGCGGACGATGACATCGTCCCCATCCGTGGCCTGGGGGTCGTACACAATGAAGTCGACCGGAGTGGTCGTATGCGCCGTCCGCACGTTCCCCTCAGGATCGATCATCATCTCGCAATTTCCGTGGTCTGCCGTAATCAACACCACCCACTCAGGGTTCGCGTCGACGGTCGCGAGAATGTCCGTCATGCAGGCATCCACGGCCTCGACCGCACTGGTGGCAGCGGAAATCACACCCGTGTGCCCGACCATGTCCGGATTCGCGAAGTTCACGAGAATGAAGTCGTTCCCATCGGTCAGGCCGGCGATCACCGCATCCGAGACCCCGTGAGCGCTCATCTCAGGTTGAAGGTCATACGTCGCCACCTTGGGCGAGGAGACGAGACTGCGGCGCTCGCCTTCCCAGGGCGTCTCCTCCCCGCCGTTAAAGAAGTATGTCACGTGCGCGTACTTCTCCGACTCGGCGACCTTGAGCTGTGTGTGGCCGTTGGCCGCGAGGTGTTCAGAGAGTCCATCCCGAATGTTGTCCTTCGGGAATGCGACCTCGGTGGGCAGGCCATCCGCGTATGCGGTCATCGTCACCACGCGGCCTGGCAGGCGGTCGGGACGATCGAAGCCGTCGAAGTCAGGAAGCGTGAGTGCTGAAGTGATCTGACGGACTCGATCCGCACGAAAGTTCATGAGAATGACTACGTCGTCAGCCGCCATCCCGGGTTCACCCACGCCGCGGATCCCGGTCGGCTCGATGAATTCGTCGGTCGTCCCGGCGGCATAGCTCTCTCTCAAGAAGGAGATGTCGTCCGCCCACACAGCGGCTTCGCCACTCACCATCAGGTCAAAACCGCGCTTCGTCCGCTCCCATCGCTTGTCACGATCCATGACCCAGTAGCGCCCGCAGACGGAAGCGATCGCCCACTCGTCGTTGCACGCACATATCTCTTCAAGGGTCGAGAGGTATTCGATGCCCTTCGTAGGAGACGTATCGCGGCCGTCCGTCATGCAGTGGATTCGCACCCGGACGTCCGCAGGCAGCCGATCGAGAAGAGTCGTGAAGTGCCTGACATGACTGTGGACGCCTCCGTCGGACACGAGCCCTGCTATGTGGATCACGGAGCCCCGCGCGCGCGCTTGCTCGATAATCGACGAAAGACCCAGAGCCTCCTCGAATGCTCCGTCCGCAATCGCCTTATCGATCCGGGCGATGTCCTGATACACGACACGGCCCGCCCCTAGGTTCAGGTGGCCCACCTCTGAGTTGCCCATCTGCCCGTCCGGGAGTCCGACGTCAGCACCTGAACACGCCAGGCGAGAACGCGGAAAGCCATCATAGAGACTCCGGAACGTCGGCACATTCGCGAGCTCGACCGCGTTGCCAGTACTCGGCTCACCCTGAAAATCGGAGTGACCCCAGCCGTCCAGGATCACAAGGAGAACCTTTCTCATGTTTCGTGCGGACTCGGTCTTGGCCTCAGCGAGGCGATTCACGGTTCGAGACGGGAATCTAATCGTGGCCCACAGACCCGTCATTTACTTCAGATAGAGAGCGGCGTAGCATCGGCGCTTGAGGCGCGCTGGCGGGCGGCTGACGCGTATCCACGATCTCCGGAGTTTCAGCCTTGCGTTACTCACCTTTCCGCATGGAGCGGTGGCAGTCCACGTACGAGCACCGCGTGAAAATCAATCTGTCAGAAAGCGGTGTGCATCCACTGACCGTGGATGAACTCATCGAAATTTCCGGCCAGGATGTCGACGTCGGCTCCACGCTCCTCGGCTACGGCCAATCGAACGGGTCGGACGAACTGCGGTCGCTCATTGCCGGGCAGTATGCCGGCGCGACGGACGCATCCGTGCTCGCCACGGTCGGTGGCGCAGAGGCCAACTTCACGTGCTTCTGGCATCTCTTCGAGGGTGGGGCGAAAGCAGCAATCATCCTGCCGACATACGGCCAGGTACCCGGCCTGCTGGAGTCATTCGGGAGCAGACTGAGCCCGGTTCATCTGCGGGAAGAAGATGGATGGCAGCCGGACATGGAGGCGCTCGAGGCAGCTCTGGAAGACGGTGCCTCATTCGTCCTCATTACCAATCCGAACAACCCGACGGGCGCCTCGCTCACTCGTGAGTCGATGGACCGCATTGCTGAGCTGACAGAGAAGCACGGGGCCTGGATCCTGGCCGACGAAGTCTATGCAGGAGCCGAAACGGGGGAGGAACGGACACCGTCATTCTGGGGGTCGCATGAACGGGTGCTCGTCACCAATTCGCTCTCGAAGGCCTACGGCCTCCCCGGGCTGCGCCTCGGCTGGATCATGGGACCGGATGAGCTCATCAACGAACTCTGGGGTCGGACGGACTACACCACCATTGCCCCGGCTTCGGTTTCCGATCAACTGGCGTGTGTGGCACTCGCATCAGGTACGCGAGATCGCATCGGGGAGCGCACGCGCGGAATCGTAAGAAAGAACCTAGGTGTGGTCGAGCAGTGGATGGCCGCACAGGATGGTCGGTTCCGGTATCAGGCACCCGACGCCGGGGCGATCTGCTATACGCACTACGACGACCCGATCAACTCGAGCGAGTTCGCCGAGAAAATGCGTGTCGAGAAGTCCGTCCTTGTCGTGCCCGGTGACCACTTCGGGATGGACCACTATCTGCGCCTCGGCTTTGGAAATCCGGAGGACGAGTTGCTGGAAGGGTTGAGTCGGGTGCGTGAGGCGTTTGACGATATTAGCGGGTGACAAACTCCATGATGGCCATACGATTCGGATGGGCACTCACGGCGGCATTGGCCTTCGCTCCGGCTACCGCCGCCCCACTCCTCGCCCAAGACGCGGGGCCCTTCGACCTTCTCGTGCGTGGCGGCCGCGTCCTCGATGGTACAGGAAACCCGTGGTTCCGAGCCGACATCGGAGTTCGTGACGGACGGATCGTGGCAGTCGGGCGACTCAATGGTGCGGCAGCAACGAAAACGATCGACGCGGCAGGCCGATACGTGTCACCCGGCTTCATCGACATCCACTCGCATGCAGACGACGGGAGTGCTCAAATCGGCGGCGCCACGATCCGAACGGATCAACTCGACCGGAAGTCGGCACCCAATCTCGTCTCACAGGGCGTCACGACAGTCGTCGTCAATCACGACGGGCGCTCCCCGTGGCCGATCCGCGATCAGCGTACGCTCATCGAACAACAGGGTGTGGGTCCAAACGTCATGCTGATGGTCGGGCACGGTACAGTGCGTCGACAGGTGCTGGGCGATGATTATCGGCGCCTCGCCACCGATGGCGAGGTCGAGCAGATGAAGGGTCTGGTGCGGCAGGCCCTCGAGGAAGGTGCGGTCGGTATGTCCGCGGGCCTCGAGTACGTACCCGGTCGATGGAGCGAGACGAGCGAGGTAGCTCGCATCGCGGAAGAGCTCGTGCCGTATGACGGAGTGTACATCGCGCACGAACGCTCGGAGGGGGCCGACCCGATGTGGTTCTGGCCGAGCCAAAATGCAGCCGGCCCACCGACCCTCCAAGACGCAATCATGGAAACCATCGAGATCGGGCGCCACTCGGGGGCACGGGTGGTCGCGTCACATATCAAAGCGAAAGGTGCGCATTTCTGGGGCTCGAGTGGCAGTGCGATCCAGCTCATTCAGCGTGCCCGAGACGAAGGAGTGCGCGTATGGGCAGATCAATACCCGTACGCGACGTCCGGCTCTGACGGAAACACCGTCCTCATTCCTTCCTGGGCCACATCTTCTGAGGACGGCCAGGACGGGCCAGGACCCGCTGCGATGCTGCGCAGGAATCTGACCGATGCCACGATCGAAGCGCAGATCCGTCAGGATATCGCACACGAGATTCGGCGCCGGGGAGGAGCAGATCGGGTCGTAATTTTCGAATATCCCAGAGACGAGTGGGTCGGCAAGAACCTCCAGGAGGTTGCAGACGCGCAGGGGGTCGATCCGGTTCAGATGGCGATCGATCTCCAGTTGGTAGGCGATCCAGAGCGACGCGGAGGTGGGCGGTTGCGCGGCTTCTCCATGTCGGAAGATGACGTCGAGAGCTACGCAGCTCAGCCGTGGGTGGCGACCGCCTCCGACGGTGGTATCGCGCTACCGGACGACGGCTCCGTTCATCCCCGCTATTACGGGACCTTCCCACGCAAAATCCGTCAGTACGCCCTGACTGCGGGCGCCCTGTCCGTCGAGGCGGCGATCCGCTCTCAGACGTCCCTGCCCGCTCGCATCATGGGCCTCCAAGACCGAGGCGAAATCCGAACAGGAAACTGGGCTGACCTCGTGATCTTCGACCTCGAAACGATCACAGACGAGGCGACGTTCTTCGAGCCACACCAGCACGCTTCAGGAATCGATCACGTCATCGTGAACGGTGAGTTTGTCGTTGAGGACGGGGAAATCCTGTACGCGCTGCCTGGGAAGCTCATCTCCTCTCGTCGCGGCGGTCCTCCGAGCATCTCTCAAGAGCACTGACCCAAAACAAGATCGCCCGGCCAAGGTGCCAGATCAGTTCCCCGCGGCCGGCCTCGCCGTAAAGGGATTCGGCATGACTTCATGGCTCTATCCGTCAGTGACGTGAATCAGCGCTTTGGCATCGAACGGGAACACCTTGTAGGACGGGTCGTCACTCGACACCGAGGCAATCAGTGTCGAGGGTGCGCGCGCTAAGCCTCTCTCCGTCACGATGGGCCAGAAAATCTCAGCGATGCGCTAATGGAGAAGGACGGGCAGTCAGAGGGAATTGAGCCTAGACTGGGCCTGGCCGGAGATGTCCGGACCCACGTGCCCCCTTCAATGCAATCGCTCGGACTCCGTCGATCCTCCTGAGTCGCTCAGCGACTCAGCTGTGCGTGAAGCGCTACGTAGTTGAGGCCGCTGCTCGTCTCACGCAACACCTCCTCGACGGACAGACCGAGAGACTGCGAGATGACCCGAATGTTCACGAGTCCAATAATGTGCGGGTCGGTCAATTTTATGTCGCCCCACCCGGATACCGGGGCACCTCTGAATTGTTGGTACGCACCTTCGAGCGCGCCAGCTGGAACGTCGTCGCGAACTGGCACATAGAGAGCGGGTGCGTTCACCCGGTACTGCCCGGTCAACTGGGCCCAACTCTGACCGGCACTGCGAAGGGCTACGAGCGCTTCCGGAGACACCCCGGCTCGGCGGGCCACGAAAAGGACCACGGGGATCTCGTCCGCCTCGAGCTCCCAGTCGCCGAGGATCGCGACTTCATTTGCAGGCAGACTGAAGAACGTGGCCACGGCGCGAAAAAAGTCCGCATGGGCTCCACTCTGTGCCGATGC